>Ga0194135_10000069_pt1 | contig 55436 bp, 36 predicted proteins | sample LitLau_LLRF_2013_FD_134024 | JGI IMG/M metagenome (GOLD analysis project Ga0194135, IMG submission 134024) | Freshwater sediment microbial communities in response to fracking from North America - Little Laurel Run_MetaG_LLRF_2013 (version 2) | ecosystem: Environmental > Aquatic > Freshwater >...
ACAGTCTAAGGAGAGTCACGCAAGGGACTGAAGAAGACTGCTATCTCTGAAATCAGTGTTCGTTTTATTCGAAGATGCGGTACTTCCTCTCAACTTCCTGACTACTTCGCCCACCTTTTCACTGGCAAACTATACACATTCCCTCGTTATTTCACAGGCATAACTTTCTGTGGTCTGTACATATCCCTCAGGGAACTACAAATTAGTCTAACCTTTCAAAATACTTAAGGATTTATTATTACTTTTCCACCCTTTCGTATAATATCTGTATTTGCTAAAATGCCTTCTCCCTCCAGTGATTAAACTCTCTAAGGTATCTTGTGTAGTTAATCCATTAACGGCATTCTCTCTGACGGCAGTTGACCCTTAGTATACATCATCATTCCACAGACCCCCAATCATTTGCAACGTACAGATAGAAAATAGAGAAACTTCTTTCGCGATGCCTCATCGTGAATGTCTTGCTAACTTCCCTTATTGACCACTACCATACCACCTCCTTCATGCCGTTGAGGATTCAAGAACTTTCACCACTTCAACTATGCTTCCTGCACTCACATTCAAATTTCATTTACACCATTCATTATGAATCAACTTCTATTTGTCTGTCTCCACGCTGTAAATAAATCAAAACCTATATATGCTTTCCTCTCTCTCTCTCTAAAGACCGTGTTCTATAGTTGTGTGTGGCCAAGCATATACGGAAAGCCATTCAACTTACGTAGAAACGGTATGCTTTCTCTCTATTTATTCCATCTTCCTTCATCATCGCCATAGCGGGTACTCAGATTTCTAGATGAACAAATGGTAATAATAATAAATAATGATTGAGAATGACTGGATTCACTGCTGCTATTACTAAGGAACACAATACAAAAGGGTTAATGGAGTAGGGAGGAGGTATGAGCACTAAGCAGTAAAGCACAAGAGGCTTTGAGTGAGGCACAAGAAGTATATATATTTGCCTGCAAAGTCATTACGTATTGAATAAAGATAATGACAAACGGATGTGGTCTTTTGGATGAGCTAATGGAGTTCAAGAAAATAATAATAATAATATGCCTCGTCTATACTCTGCCTACTACTAGCTCAGCTTTTCACAGACTATCTCAAAGTACTCACGCTTTTTACTCTGATACGAACCAATCTTATAATACTGCCAAGAAAGTCTCGGTGATGACAGGGAAAGACTTTTGCTCCAGTAGTAACAATAATAATAATAACAAGCTTGACTTGAACACGAACGAGAGAGAGAGAGGTTGACTAGAAAACTCTTTCCCTTTTTAAAGACTCATGAAACTTTAATGAGGACGTTCCATTTTGCACACAGTCAAATTGAGCAATTCATCGATCCAAAGATCCGCAAGAAGTAAATGTATGATCCAAAATAAATGGCCGCTCCATCATAAATTGTCAAGTGAATCTGAACAAGAGAACTTTCCTTCTGCTGTTTATGCATTCGCATATCGCGAATAGACTAAAATATGATCGCAAAGGTGAATCCAACTATTAGAACAACAACAACAGCATAGCATGCTCTTTTCACATCTATCTATTAGTATTAAAGTTAAATCAATTCAAAATGCATTAAAGTTGCAGTAATATGTCCCAGCTACTTTCTCCAAAACAGTCAAAAAATTTCGATTACTCCTTTGCAGGCAGACAACGATGAATAAATTACTTATATATGTGCTTGTTAAAAAACCTACTGATGCACGATAACAAGGATAATATGCCATTACATATCACGATACCTGTTTTCGATGGCACACATGAGCTTTCTATAAGCGTCACACGTGCTCATTTGCTCAGGTATACTTTTTTTCTTTCGCAGACATTTCAATGTATATTTTAATACGCTGTTTATTTCTACGTGTGTGTTGTCTTCAGTAAATCGATTCCCTCTTCTCCAATTACGCCTCCAAGCTGCATTTACAAAATTCTCTGGAAAACAAGTGAACAATGCTAAATTTGTACATGAGAATGAAAGTAACTTCATTACTGAATTTTTATTTGAGATTTCTTTTACAAATCAAAATTTACATCGAGTTTAATTGTCACTTACATATTATTATTTGTAATCTAAACTTTGCAATATATGAAATAACCCTACGGTTATTTATGTACATGTATAATATGTCTGTATAGGCTAAACATGTATTGTACATAAGATGCATATATTATATGTATATAATATAATAATTATCTTTCATAAAAGGTAAGGGAGGTATCTCTTGTAAATAAGTACCTATAGACATTTAGCCATACGTGTAATTAAATGTGGTTTAATTTCTTCTCAAGTCTGCTGCTGCTACTTTCCTTACCTGCTACTTTCACGTGGTTCTTCCCAACGCAAATATTGCTATCACTTTATTGTGTTACAACATAATTTTTAAGCAGATTTCAAGAAATTCGTCATCGTTTGAAGATTGGGGACCTTCACTCCGCGATTTTCATTGTATTATTTATGCAACGATTTCATAATGTATTTTTTACTCACAATAACCGATTGGGCTAGAAAACAGTTCATTTTTTCATTGTTATGTGTATTACATAATGCTAACAGGCGCGATCAATGATATATATTGTATGCGGAAGGTACAAGTTATATAATTTCTTATGATAAATACGCCTTTGACTTTGACCAGGTTTATCAACAATAGAAGCCTTGGGATGAATATATAAGGCTATATATAATCGCCGTATTCACGAGGGTTTTCCTCTTTGATTTCCAGCTATTTTTTCATAAGTTTGAACATACGATCGACTCTACTCAAGATTACGCTTACATACTATACAAAGCAATCATCAAAGAAATCGGTATACATTCGTTATGAAATCCCACGTCTTTTTCATCCAATTAATTTTAGTTATTTCATTCAACTACCCACCCGACATCAAGCCTAACTGAATTTGTTATTAAAATTGATTTACTATAAAGAATACAAACTGTGTGTAGCTTGAGGATGGAATTTCTTGTCCCCGCAAAGGTTGAGTCGTAGTAGTCGTATCCAGTTTATAACTTCATGTCGTGTTTAACACGAAAGATTATTTTTAGATTGGGGCGAGAGTAATTTGGCTTTGAATTTTGGATGTCCTCTGTGTATTCAAACGTCTTCTGTGACTGACATTTGTGCTGATTGGGTGTCTGAGGCAATTCCGTGTTTGTACTTTGAAATGATTGTTCGACCTACACACTCTCCGAGCTTAATTTTATACACTTCATCTATCTTTGCTTTCTCCCCTTTTACTTCCTCTCAGAGAATAAAAATACAGTAGACAGCAAACATGTATTATTGGCAGCCTCCGCGATCTACAATTTCATTCTAATTGGGATTTCATACTAATTTAGTTGTGTAGTCAACTGTACTTTGACTTTCCCATTGCTCATGATTGCTTGCTCAAGAAGTTGTCTTCATGGATAATTTAATTATGACTCTCAATTCTATTTGCCTTCACGCATATCTTCTGCTGTTTTCATAGAATCCCTTCCCTTTTTTTTTCCGGCCACTTTTCTTTAGTGACTTTCCATGCTATGATTCCGTGAACTCAGATCTAATTTGCAAACTTCTTTACATGATATATTTAGTACTGATGATAAAGGACGCTTCTTTGAAATTGCATATTTCCTTCGTGAAACTTTTCTCCCAACTGCGGCGCATGATGACAAACTATCACTGTAGTCTGCCAAAGGATCTTCTTCATCTTTCGCCTACTCTTTAGCTGATGATTTTTCGAACCCCATATTGCTGGCTTCGGCTGACATCGTCATTGCTGGAGCTGAAACTAAGAAGACAGCCTTATTGAAGTACAAAGATTGTCAAAAAGTCTTATTTCTTAAGATTTCAACCCCACCCGTTGACGTCGGTGTCAACGCTCCTCTGGAAGATATCGCCTTCTTTTGCTCATGGCCCGCAGCAACATACGAAAATACACACAGTACAGAGTAACAAATATTCTCGGCCTGAAAAAATAAACACGAGCCAAAATTAACCTCCACCTGTTCCTGCGCTAAAAGAAAGGCATAATAAAGTTCACTTGCACAATTATACGCTGAATTAAGCAAAAGTTAAACAACAAAAATATCAGTAAAAAAACTTACACCACACCACCAAATAATTTTCACAGGCAAAAAAACAATATCATTATTCAACATATAGAGAAGAGATATGCAATTTTTGAAGTTGAATGTTTCTCTGTCATGAAAGTCGTCCTTATCATGCAGTAATAATGGGTGCACATGTGTGTAGGTGTCATAATTTAACTTATACGATGGTCAGCATCGATAAATCCTTCTCTCTGAAGGCTTTTATTTCCGTCACAGTCAGTGTGAATCATTTTAACGGTTGCAGATATAGAAAACAGGCGGTGAATGTGCAAACAAATCATTTCTGGAGCCTAAAGAAAAATTTGTAAAACCACAAAAATACATAAAAATAACCCATTTCCCAAAACTTGCAAAAATAAAAATTAATTACACGTAGAGAAAGCGATTATGTGAGACTTTCAGCAATAAACATTTTGCATGAGAAATGATTCGACACTTACTAAAGCAGACTTGTATTTCCGTTGTATCACTTGTCTCGTCTTTGGGTCTGCATAGGAAATATGGAAAAATATATTAGTCAACTTAATGCATACGTTATAATCTCCAAGAATTATGTACTTGAGTAATAATTAACTAATTGTGACTTAAGCAAACATACTGAATTCCTCCAGGACGAAAATACCACCCTTCTGTGTGAAACATTTCCGAATGTGGTCAAGGCGTACGAAGAACTGTACACATTGCATAGAAAAGAATTGTTAGAATTGAACTTGACTTTCACCTTTTATACACAACTAACTAATAATAAAAGTAGTTCGAATTTAAGTGAAGAAGGCTCTACTACTATACGTTGTGCAGCTTAACTGTAGGTGACAATTGTACTGTATAATATGTTGTTGCATGGTGTGTGTGTGTGTAATAAAACTCGAGTAATGAAAAATTTGTAATTCATACCGAGTTTGGAGTTTATTCAGCGTGAGAGTAATTTTCTTGTGTACATTTAACCTGACTACACATATTTATTGCATCGCGATCGAGTTACTTACTCCTAGTTTCTTTGTTTTTTCTTGTGTAACCACTAAATAAATCTTGTCCACTGCTGCTTATCGCTTGCTCACACATTCTTATAATTATTATACTCGTCTCTAGCTATTGAACCTGACCCATATATATATATATAACACTCATCTCAATTGCTTAGTAATTACTGCAATATAGACTTATTGAGGACCAATCTATGAACTCGTTTGAATAGAGAACAGATTGAGAAATAAAGCAGACTATAAATTTAAGAGGAAGAGAAAGCCAGAAGAAAGCGTAAGCAACTTCTTATTCATAATTTAAGGCACTACACTCCGTCATATTGCAACAATTGAATGAAATAATTGTACTGGAACTGTTCTACAAGAGCCTAGGAGTTTTAAGAAAACTTTTAAAGCCTACTGGCAATAAGATATGTGTGAATATTTTAGCTAAACACACTCTAGAATGCTTTCATTTGATTTTCCTAATACTAGAGCATATACTATAGTATTGAAGCTGCTGCTGCTGAGATTTCGTGAAAGAAAGCAAGCAGTTATGTATGTATTCTAAGAGATGTAAAGTGACCAAAGAGATAAGAGAAAAGTTGCTCATTTGGCTTTTCATGTCAAGAACAACGTAAATGAGGATAAAAGCAAGAAAAGCTGAGGGGAGGATAGAGAATAGAAAGAGGTGAAAGCATGCGATTTTGATGATAGCAACTCGATACATTTTGTTCATTCCAAATGCATATATATGACGACGGTGTTTTGGGAACTGTAAGAAGTAATTTATTAATAGAGATTCTCATGTACTTCAAAAATTTGCAAAATTGTCGTACATCACTGTCATGGGAAGAAGGTCGACTCTATTCAAAAATATACATTTTGTATTCTTTTATATACGCACAAACAATAGCTACACGTTATTCATATAACTACAACTAGAGAGGCTGGCATGTGATAAGTACTTTCTTATACAAACGAAACACACTAAACTAAAATTTAGTAATTACAACGTAATCATACTTTTAGTTGTACACAACAGTTACAAAATAACCGACTTGCAACATCTTCTGAATTTTCCAAAACAACTTGATTTGAAGCGGCATAATAATAAATTAGATAGACTACACTAATCATAACATTCTACAGAAGAAATATAAAATGCAAGAATTGAGGAGATCAATTCTCATCCGTCTCAAAAATATATACTCGCTACTTCGAAGAGATGGCCATCAGCATAAATTCTGATGTTCAATTTTTAACTAAAGAATAAATGACGAGTCTACTCTAAAAATTTTTGGTAGGAATTTGGCATAAAGTAATAATGACGGAGCTTTTCATCGGATAAAAGTGTAGTTATATATGATCTTGTTGTGCATGAATTAACCATCAATCTATGAGTATTCGTGTTCTGCTATTTTCAAATCAGTGACATTATTCTACGTAATATATATTGCAAACTTGAACTAGTGTAAGAAAAAACTTAATTGTAGATTGTAGCGAAATAATGGAGCTTTTCTAAATGTCCTTACTTATTGGAACACAAGAATGTGCAAGATGCATAATAACTACCCGAAGCTCAACTGTTCTTTCAAAATTGAATTATTATGTAATATTATCTGAACTGTTAGAATTTAATTAATTAATCCAATAGAATAAAACTTAAATGCAAGTTTCTGAATCTTGCATAGCTCTAACATATCTCGGTCAAAAACATTTGATGGCTCAGTAATATCTACAAAACAGACAATGATATGACATACATAACTATATCATAATTATACTAAGGGTGAAACTAAGGAAGTAGACTCAGCCCTGAATGTATTTACGAACCTATAAGGTACATTCCAGGAAGTTCAAGTGAGAACATGAGTATAGTCTAAGCAGTTTAGGTGTACAAAAAGACAGTATAGTGAGTAGATCTACGCAGGTCACTTTAAAAGACCAGTCAAAAGCCCAAGAAAGACTGTTTTAGAAAGAAGATTAGACCTTTGATCAAACTGGAGATTGGAGGAGGAATGAATAAGCCCGTATTCACGGTACTGGGAAAGGTTATTACTATGTATGAAGTAATTAAAAGTGCAAAACCGGAACTGAGTCCGTATGTACAATAATGTGTAAGGAGGAGGGAATAAGAGGAAGGGATCACCATACATTCATATAGTGTACAGTTGATTTGAACTAATTATTGCGATCAATCAGACTTTTAGAGGGAGAGAATAATATTTTGGAGGTGTCAATTAATGTACTAAAAATATATATATATATACAGCTAGCTCTAAAACCGTCTACCAATGCGAGTGACTACCACATCTAATAAATGACACGTTGTTCTGGCTGGAGAAAACAGTGACAACACGACTATATAGTATTAACACAGAACTAAAAGAGCGAGCAAGAGAGAGAAAGAGATAGAAAGGAGTCTGTGAGGTGCACGTTATCATATTATTATTATGTATTTATAGCTCCGGTTGTGATATAGTATATGGATGGACCCTATTCATTTTTTGGTAATTATTGGTACATCTGAGAGTAATATTTATTATATATATAGCTTAGTAGTAGACTAGTTAGTGTGTAAGTTGATTGCGTTACAAAATGTGGTGAGTACAGAGGTGTCAATACCTCGAAGTCCTGTCATCCGAACACCAGCCATCCACCCAACGACCAGAGAATTGGTACGACCAGAAGAAAAGCAGCATGAGTCGAAAACAAAACCAAAAAGAGAAAAGGCCCTTCGTTAATCATCAACATATTGTTTTCTACACTCTACTGATTCTAACACTCAAGTCTTAACGTATAATATTGTACACTATAAACCTTACCCTGTGACATGGCAATTAAATAATAATAAAGAAGTTTCAAGGAATAATTTAATGATTTTAGCGTACGTTACGCAAAGACCATTTGCATTATTGTGTAGCGTATTTAAAATATTATTTATATCTCTTCCACATTTTAATTTGATACTAATGGGACTTTCAAAAGGACATGATAATCAAATTAAGACAAACATTTCAGAATTCATGCAGAAGGACCATCTCAAAACTTTCTCAACTCAAAACTACTTCGTTTACTATACGACGCATATATTCCCTCATATGCTAGTTTCCTCATTTCTTTAGCTACTCTTCAAATAATCATCTCTCTAGTATTTCACTTTTAACTAAACACTCTTAACTAAATAAAAAGGTAGAAATAAAAAACACTTAAAATGTACGTTTTGTGCATGAATTCGAAGAATAAAACAAACACACCAAACGGAAACGGAATTCAGAACCAGCCTTGTTCCCATTATGAAGTACTTTAAAACATACAAAGGAAACTACACATCAAACAATCATCATCACCACGTTCCACGATCAGAAAGATAATCACTATGTACTCTATAGTTCTAAGTAGAAAAATATTAATATCAACAACGACTTTGAGATTTCAAGATTTACTTCTGATAAAAATACTACACAAAGGCAATATAGGATAGTAAACAAACTTTTGTTATGAGACTTTGAAAAAAACGAAATGAAATAGTGTGAAATAATATAAGAGCTGTCACTTCACAAGACTAACTGTGAAGAAAATGCACACATCAGTAAATATATAGTGCCATACCACAGTATTTAACTAATCATTAGAATAAGTTGGGAAGAAAGAAGACAATAACAAGACAGCGTGAATTAAAACTTTAACTTTGCAAATGGTCTACCGATTCGGATAAAAGAGAATAGAGAAAGATAGAGACAGAAAGGAAGATACCATAAATTGAGTCATATAAGTTTGAATTACAGCAACTTTTGAATATTGATAGTCCTAAGCTGAAAGTGCAATATATATAGAGAAAGAGAGATAGAAAGGAAAGGTTAAACAAGAAATGTATATAGAGTGCTTAAGGGCTGTACAATATTTGGTGCAGAGGAGGAAATGTTAATGGATATAATTATATGTATAGTAAGTCGTGGAAAGACTAATCAGAGGAGCACAGAAAGATATGGGAAATGCAAGATGATTATAACAGCAATGAAGAAAGAGACAGAGGGCAGAAGAAAGATGTGGCTTTCAATTACAATTACCAATAATATAAAATCTCAATCCAGAATCGTTTAAAACACACGCATGTGTAACAGTAGTACTGTAAGAACAGTAATTGTAAGTCTGCACAATTGCGTAATAATAACTGACGTGCTGTTGTAGCTTCTCACTAATTATTCGCATATGCAGCCGTCATGGCATTTGGGTCATCATTTATAAGTAATGGCATAAAGAGGAAAGATGGAGAGAACAGTTGGAGAGAAATAACTTCAGGAAAGACACAAAACACACCCTCACACACTCAAGAAAGAACAACCTTGTGGGATGGGGAAAGTATGCTTCGAAATTAAGTAATCATTATTATACATATGCTCAGTGTAATAATGATTTATTTTTTCAATCGAAATATCTGGATTCATCTGTAAAAAAGGACACAGATCAGCAGAAACAGACTAGTCAAAAAAACTAATCGTAAGAAAAACTCATCTCAAAATAGTATATAACTTTTAGGCAAAATAATCAACACGCCGAATGCAAAATAAATTTACACAAAAATACAAAAATCAGGCCATTTCCACAATTCCAAATGGACACTTGCACAAATTTTAAAACAACTCAACCAAGAAACGACATAACTTGGATCAAATCACAGAAAAATTGCAAAGCAAAATAAGTGAAAAGTGGAAACAAGTTGAATTGCCTGTCTAGCCCTTTAATACTAATCACCTAAATGGGAAATAGGACTTGAATGGGATGCCTTTATTTTGACAAAGACATCTTTTAAAAAATTTGAACAAAAAGTGATGAAAATAGCCTAACTTGCTTGTACTACAAGACAAGTTAACATTTAAAATGTATTTTTAACTTGAAAAAAGGGGCCTTTGATAATATAGACTTCAACCAGAATATATAGTAACGTGATAGACAATTGCAATTATTTCTTGAACAAGATTCGAAAAGTGACAGGAGTAAAAGAAATATGAGTGACATAATTCATGAGAAAATGTTGTTTTTCGATAGAAAAGACTGTTGAAACTGTCCCCATCACAATTTTGTTAAGGTCCTATTGAAGAGAAAAACGAAAAGAGAAAGTTGCTGGAATGAATATGTTATGTTCATAGATACATAAGATTTATATATGATACACACAGACAAGAGACAGAGAAGATGAGAAGCATTTTATAAATGGCATTCGATCCTTACTGAATGGTTGTGAAGAAAAAAGGAATAAATTGCGAAGAGAGAAGACAAATATAAATAGAAAATAGATAAAAAATGACAGCAATAGGAAAGTTTGAGATAGGTCCTTCGTTTCCAGATATAAAAAGAGACAATAAAATGAACAACTCGAACCAACCACACAATCATCACCAACGAGAGGCAACGAGCATTAAAAGAGACTTCGTAATTAATGAACCCTTCACATATATATTATTATCACACATCCATTTTTTGACACGACTTTTGACAAACAAACCATTTTGTGTTGTGTGAAGAAACTATGATAGCTGGTTTTGAAATGTTGAGGAAAATATGTAAAAACACCTCTGGCATAATTATATTTTTTAGATTAACCAAATAAGTAAATATATATTTATGGGGGCTACATGGAGCCACATTAAATAATCGCATCCATATCGAATTGAATGGAAGAGATGAAACATATAAGAAGAGTATGTGGTTGCTTCATTTTTGTATCACGACTGTATGCAGCAGTTGTAATGGAAGAAAGTTTAAAGGGTGAGATTGATTAGTATAAGAATATTATATATGTGACAATTCTGTCTGGTGAAGATGCTTTGTTAATGACAACTTGGTTAGATAGTTAAAGATGACAAGAAAAAACAATGTGACATCTTCTGACCTTGCTGTTGGCAAAAAGAAGTCCAACTCCTTCCATGCACACTTGCAGAAGACCTCCTTGACCTGTTTTCATGTCCTCCACTGGAAACTCTCCTCCGAGATCCGTCCCTGGAAGTGGAGTTGATCCCCTCGCAGCTGCACGTTCCATCGCTTCCTTTATCGCTTGATATAATTGTCGGCATTTCCTTGAGTGGTACTTATGCAGCTGGGTCTGACCTCCGTTCTTCCTCCAAAGGCAGAGGACTTTTGTCTTGGGACTGTACGTCATGTTCACTAGTCTCTCCCACCACCACCTTCATCATTGATTTCATTTAAGCACACGTCATACATAGTGAATTGTAATTGGGGATTTTGTTGAATATATTTACTAACCGTTCTACTATTGCACCAGCCACATTCCTCAAAACCAATCCGTCATCACGCACTTCCATAAAAAGTAAGTCTCCAATGGGTTCTGAGCCAGCGTGAACAGCGAATGTCTGTCGATGGGCTAATCGGGAACCAGCTGGTTTCAAATCTACAGCGTTTCCTTTCTAAAAAGAGCACGAACGAATTTTATTTCTCCAGAATTACTTTTGATGAGAAGCTCCAAGAAAAGATAATTACCAAGTGATTGACTTGCTCGAGCAACTGGTTAATTTCCTGACTGTACACAAGTCCCATATGACTTTTGCCCAAGAGACGACGTATTTTTTGTTTCAGCTCTTGCCTTTGTACATCCATCATCAACATGAATGAGACTAAATTATACAGTTGAGTTGCCAAGAGTCTGTCTTCTTCATGTTCCAATCGCTTTTTTTCGCTATCACTTAAGGATTGGTATCTCTCCATCATTTCCCGAGGACCTTGATCCATTCCTACGAGTTCTCTTTCCTGAGCTACGGCGTCAAGGAAAGCATCCTCCCAAAATTGCATTTGATCCCAGAGATTCGATCTTTCACGAATGAGACCTTCAAACAGATACATCCGACCATTTTCTGGGCTCGTGGGAGAACTTCCAGTAGGTATCAATGAGCCAGCATGATACCGAAGCCCTGCTGCAAGTGCAGATTTGCTAGACCAAACACTAGGGCTTCTTTTGCCTCTACCGGAGCCCTGAAAACAAGATCGGACAGGTTTTTGGTAACAAAGTCACTCCATCATTTGAGAAACCTAGTGTAATTAGAGCAATTGATTACCTGCTCCAATTCTGTATCTGAAACTGTCGACCGGAGTGACATTTGAGACAACCTGCTAGCTAATCGAGGTTTGTTCAAGCTTCCAGCGCCTGAGAGTTGAGACCACGCTGGATTCATCACGGGATTCACTACAACACTTCCCGCATGCGGAGCTGTACTTGAATCCTGAGGTCCTTCGATCTACAGAAAATTAATCAAGTTATTCTAATTACTTGGCAAATAGAATACATTACACATAAAAAGAGGTAGGAGGAAATCGAGTTAGTACATGGCACTCTGACGAGCTGAGTCGAGACATCAGAGATTGCTTTTTGTTTTGGAGAATATCACGAAATATATCGGCCGTATGTTGTTGAGTCTCTGCTCCTGATTCGCCTAGCAAATACATTATACGAGCTAAATGTTTACACCACATAATACACATATTGCAGGCACATTAGTTCCGATTGATTTCCTACCAGAATGTTCCGCAGATTGTGCCGAAGGACGTCTCGACGGTTCTGGCGACGCCTGTTCAGAAGAAATAGGAGAGCCCTGCATGGATAGCACACCTGGACTTAAAACATTTGGGTCAAGGTACTGCGAGTAATGAGAACCAGCCTCTGCTGCTAAATCGGCTATGTCTTTCGTCCAGTAGTGTGTATGAGCTATCTCCAAAACCTTTAAGCATAATTTATTGAGTGAGTGACAAAATTGCTATTGCCACATTATTATTATCGTGAACAAACCTGGAAAGCCGAAGCCATTCCGCCTAATCCACGATTTCCATAACTGTGTTCTAGTCCATTGATAAGTAGTTGAAGTAATTTTAACATCCCTTTCCACACTCCTTTCGATATGCACTAAAAAAACCAGATTAGAGTACGTAAGTGGGATTTAATGTCAGCTTCCCTAATGCACTACACTGTACGGATTCGTGGAATCTCTTCATGGAAATGTGTTTCTCTTTGCGATATCCTTCTGAATAATCCTAAGCTTGGAATATGAATAACTTACAACATCATCGATATGGTCGTCAGGTCCTATTTTCCTGTCAAGAGTCTTGTTTATCTTAGCAACAGTCATGACACGGTAGCTCTCATCTTCAAATAACTTCTTCAGTCTTCCCACACGCAGCCAGCCCACACCTTCTCCATTTTGGACTTGGTTCGTGACCTTTATCGGGAATCATATAAATTCATTTCATATAAACTGCTATGGAACATTATTTGAATTGAAAGATACATATTATATATTTGACTATACCTCTGATATGAAGGCTTGATTCTCAGCACTCGTACTATTCGTAGCAGCTTGACTTCCAGACAATTTCTGAATCATTTTGAAATCTGTTTTCCCCTTTTGCGGGTGAAGATGAGACGTTGTGTGTCGAATGAGAGAGGATCTTTCTACAAGTCCTTTTCTCCCAGTGGGAAAAGGACTATGGTGTTGACTGGCATTGCCGTCCTTTGAGCTAGAACTAGACACAGCAGTAGGAAGACTACCGGTGCTTCCTGCAAGGGAAGGAGATGGACTTCCAGCACGGTTAGGGCTTGGACACGCGGATATGCTGCTTCGAGTCTGGTTTCCAGCTACAGATGCACGAACACATAAAGTATGTGAGACATCGTATAAACTAAAATTAAAAACTCTAGCTTTCTTTCGCAACCCCCGAGTCTGTCTCTATACATTATATCTATAGAAAGACTAAATGAAAGTGTCATCTATTTACTACTTAAAATGCAAGACACACAACAGGCTGAGACTGAGAAAGACGTCATCGGCGGATGATTTACCTCCGAAAAAGTCAGAAAACATGGATGAGGTTTGTGATGCAAGGCCATTGAGTTCAGAACTCATATTGGAGAAGAAGTCTCGACTTGTATTCCTTCCAACGTCTCCTTTTATGAGAGGAACTTGAACCCTCGATGTAATTGAAGAAGACGAATCTCTCCGTTCCAGTGACTGTCTTCTTGCAATTTCAGTCGGCTGCTGGGAAGAAGTTCCAGGTACCGGTGGTGAAGTGGGATGTGGAGAAGTTGGTTCTTTACCTTCTGATGACTCTCCCAAGGACTGCACACAATGCGAAACAAAGTATACACATGAGTTATTAACAGGAACAATTGTGACTTCCTCAGAGAGCGAGAGATTTACAATTTACCTTGAGTAAACCTTTCTTGGCAGACTTGGTAATGTCGCCCCAAGTGCTTTTTCCAGCGAATGTAAACTCATCTAACGCCGATTTGCTCAGAGATGCCTGGACAGATTTTCCAGCTTCTTCCGCCTTCCTCTTTGCCTGACTCGTGAGCTGAATAAAAGTATTACGAGTCTCATATAATATGCAGGCCTTCATAATAGTAAATAAGCTTGTGAGTGTCTCCCTAGACGGCTTACATGTTCTAATGGAGATAAAAAGCCTGTCTCATCCCCCGCGGACCCAACAGATCCTTGCCTTACTTCCGTTAGCTTCTCCTTCGTCTTACTTTTCAGCTAAATAATCAAATAATAAAACAATATTAAACAACATCATCGTCACACGAGTCCCAGGGTTCTCATGTTCCACTTTCACTCGTCCTAGTCAAATGTCATTCAGTTGTGGCGGCGAGATGCCTGCACACGCACACACGTTATTGCAAAAGAGACTATGTGTCTTTAATTTACCTTGTCTACTTGGGATAACAATCCCTCTTGGCTACTTTGACGCTTCGTTTCCTTTACTAATTCCTTCGCTTGGGATGCAATCTGACCTAAAATGGATCCTTGGCCGAAGCTGCCTTGTCTCATGGGATGTTCTCTACTTTGATTCGGCTGCGGAGTGGTAGGAGTTGCAGGAGACATTTGGGAAGATACCTCAGCTGCTGCTGCTGCTGATACTGGTGCTGTTGTTGGAACTGGAGATTCACGTTGCTTTTGTTCATGTTGCATACTTTCTGAAACATGAGTCGAGCTTTTTCTGCTTCCTTTAGACTCCCTCCGACTCTTGGAAGCTTCCTCTGCTCCAGAACTCGCGCTGGATTCTGAGTCTGAGCCACTCCCTGAGCCAGAGACAGACGCTTGTCGGGGTTTCGAGGAGTCTCCAGGTAGGAGAAGCGTTGAAGGCGGATGATACACAGAAGACAAATCAAGACTGCTGCATAGCTGGGTGATGTTTCTATCGAAAGTCTCATAAGGCAGGTGGAAAGCTTCGTAGTCATATTCATCTACTTGCTTCTGGGCTTTGCGTTTTTGAGACATGGTGATTCCAGCACTAGGAGACAAATCGGATGAAGCCAGTTCTGAGACAAAATCAGAAAGCGAAGAATAACTGGAAGTGCTGTCTCCACTGCCTCCGCCATCGGAGTCTGATCCGCTTTCATCTGAGAGTAAACAAGCAGAGACGGATGAGAAAAAGGAAAGTGGGACAGGGTGGGATTAACAATTGGACTTTTAAAGTGTACCCGTAGGTGCGGCGGATATTTGCTGAGAAGCACAAAGAACTGAACACAATCCGGGCACATCGTCGCAAATGTTGAACTTGATGGGTTGGAGGTTATGAGCATACCACTTTCCTTTGTCTCCGATAATCGTGGGATCGTAAACACCCGTTTGTACACGAAGGAAAGCCAAATTGGTGGGGGCGAGAGACCATTCAGCCAGGTACTCTACGGCCTACAGACAAAACCCCATCGTTGACTTTCATCGAAGGAACAGAGGAGATTTTGAGACATACAAGTAAAGAGAGACTCTGCTCTAACCTGAGTTCGAGCAAATCTCGACAGAAACGAAGACGGTGTATGAGGACGAGACCGGAGGAAACTGGAAATTTGAAACGCTACCACTGGTCTTGGGTAGAGCCGCAAGGTTCTAGTATGTTCACTGAAGTTAGCCAGCATATTGGGAGAGTTGTAAAAGCGAACCTGATCAAATTAAAATATGGTCACATACATACATATAAGCAAATATATATCTGACGCACGATGAGCCTTGGGCTTTGAAAGTAAAAATTCTGCTGTCTAAATAAGCAGCATACCATCGCAATTCTGGTCGCGACATCGACAGAATCCACGTCGTTTCCGTAGATTAAAGGGTTAAAGGCAGATGTGCTGTGGTGTCTGCTCGAGGGGCCTCCTCCTCCTCCGATGGAACCTTGGGGGGCATTGTGAGACGGAGTGACAGCGTTTGGTGAGGGTCCTCCTGAAGAGCCGGGTGCTGGAGAGCCCTGCGAAGACACGGGCGGCAGTGGTTCCCTTACTTGCTGAGCCTTAGAAGTTACGGAAGAAGAGGAAGGTAAACTTACTGGAGAATTCGTGACCAACTTAGAAGGAGTAGTAGTGCTGTGATCGAAAGGAGTGTCAGTTGGCTGGTGGTGGTGACTCGTGAGTTCTGGAAATGGTGCCGATGACATGCTAGTCAACGCCTGTTGGATACCCCCACATAAAAAGATACTCTTGGCTATTGCTCCACGTTAAATATTAAACCGAAATAGCTATATATACACTAGTTATCACAGCAAATGTATTTACTTACACATACGATTGAACTACACATCAAAGCAACAACAACGGTCCATCAAAAAGCTTCAAAGCCACAGTTTACAAGTGCACAAGGGCGTGCATAAAGAAGCTTGTACAGGCTTATATATATAATATATATATTTGCATGCAATAATAAGCTGGTGCTTGTTATAATTTCCATTTCATGCTTTCTCACTTTTGATTTCTGGATTCAATAACAATAATAATAATAATAATAATATCAAGTTTCGGAGAAGTAAATGTCAAAAAAACTCAATCACAATTCTCAATCAAATGCACTGAAATGTAAGGAATAAAGCACTTGAGCTTTGTACTTGAGCTTCGTTGCATTGCGTCAAGCGATTAGAGATTGAATATAGACTACACAAAGGAATACTTAATACGTAAACTCAAGTACAGTAAAATGATGAAACAACTTTCTAGAATTTCATTCATGAATTAATTGCACTGAAATAATATGAGTGAAATACAAGTATATACGAACATTTTGGTTTTGGCTAACACCGAGATCCTGTTGGATTAGAGGAGGAGAAGGTGACATGAAACTGACCTGCAGGTCCATGCGACCCATGGCCTACATACGAGAATCAGGAAATAAACAAACAACACCACAGTCTTTTAAATAAATGAATTCAACACACACGTACTCCATAAAAGAGAGAGAGAGATCAAATAAGAGATTGGGACATTCTGGAATACTTGAGACACATTTATGAGAACTGTATATATATATAGATGTCGATATAGATATCGCGTGTGGACTTGGACACCAGAGAAGAACTGAACACAATTATAATATAATATGCACGATAAGGCAAACAAGTTTTAGTTTACAAGAACATGAATCTGTATCGAAAGTAATTAAAAAAGACTGAGAGACAAAATATTAAATTTTCAGAGCAAGTGGAGTGGCATTGTCACATTGAACTTGACACAATTCGTTTAATATTTGAGGAGAAAGCTTTCTTCGATCGACATAGACTTTGAGAACAAAATCATTAGTAATGCAATTTCCTGTTTTTTTTTATTTTCATTTAAATTGCGAATTTGCTTTTCGCTTTCTACGGCAAAAAGCAAGCATAAAAAGTCCCAAGACTTCGTTGTTAAAACAGCCTTAAGTAGTTCGAGTGAGAGAGAGAAACGCAAATTTATTGGCGAGAGAAAATCCCTTTTCATGTGATATTGTTGGCCCTAATTGAATTCAAACAAGAATCTATAAAGTCTCTCTGTGTTATCATCAGGTTGCACGGTTGATAGGAAAATTCATTATTTCATGAAATACCTGAAACAAATTTAATTTTGTTCTTTGAAGTTTTGTCAAATCGAATTGGCTTTCTTCTGCTAACGTAATATCCTTTCTATGTGGGTTCTCTGGGCTTTAGCATTCATGTTTTTTGAAGTCGTGTTTTCTACGCCAGGAAAGAGTGTATAGTGCATGGGAATACACAAAATAAAAATCATACGAGATGTGAAGGAGTCAAACACGGCATTGTGAAAGAAATAGGCTCATATGTTGCAAATTAGCTTTTGCAATCCTTTGAATCCCTGGAGGGAATTTACTTTGAAGTGCAGAAGGAATGTGTATTGGTGTGTGAGCTAGTGAAGTTGTAGTAGTAATGGTGACAGTAAGAATGCAAGAGACTCGCAGGTGAGACGGGGAGAGATTTTGAAGACAGAGAAAGTGAACGAGAGAGATAGAGACAAGGAGATATCGTAAATATTAACCTGCTTGAGGTGATTTCTGAGGACAGAAGCTTCAGGCTCCGGGAGTGCTGGGATGAAATCGCAGCTATCCCTTTCCACACTCTTTGGTCCTGTGATTCGATTTGCATCCAAGTCCACCAACCAAATGTCGTCAGGAAGTCTGGAAGATCGAGAACGTTGTAGTGACGGCCATTGCAATGTGCGACGGGTTTTTGGAAGGGACAGTCTTACCGGAAATGCTTCTTGTAAGGCAAAAAACTAGCCGGGATGCCGATGATGAACGGTGTGGGTGCGAGAAGGAGTTGCTCTGCACAACTCATACAAGTTGGAAGGAGTGGGATGACTGGAAACATGTATTCCAGTGGGTAGAGCATAGTAACCATAGCCAGGACAGACATCGACAGAGCACTGTAGTCCCGCGATTGTATCACAACCTGAGAAGTCATGAGATGAGCTCATTTCCACATTCGCCTTAAAAGCTTAATTGAGTCCCAAAAAGGTAATTAATTGGATGTTACTTTGCATTCTAGGAATATGAGAGTCAGGACTTGGAGACAGGAGTCCACACCCAACAGCTCTAATGGCAAATGCAACGGGAAGTCTGTGAGGCTGAACCGAGTTTTGTCAGGGAGGGCGAACACTAAAGGTGGATGTAAATCGGCAGGTAGAACTTCCAACTGTTTAAGAACAATGGGAAAGCACGCGTTTATTACTTAACACATTCATCATTAGTGTAGGCGATAATAAAACGAGGAACAAGCTAATCATCGTATAACTGGGGAAAGTTTGTATATGATTTATACCCACACCACTCTAACTATATACATACGGTGTGTGAGGAACGTATGTATGTGTATATCGATGTGTGCCTATGTATTTTATATATAGACTGCACGAGGGATGGAGGTTTTGATCGAGTGTCATAAAAGCAGAAAAGCGAACCTCAACTCTGGTGCTCCCGGGAACAGGAACAGGACAACTGAGGAGACGCAATATCCAGGTCTCTATTTCTCTTACGTCATGAGCAACAATGGATGATCCTAAGTCTGTATTTCTACCCGTAAGTACGCTCCATAAGCTGTCCCTAGAAAGTTCATTCCAACCCAATTTCGGTTATTTATTGCTTCATTTCATTCTCCCTTCATGTTTTGCATCATGTAAAGCTATACATTGCACAATTTCACAAGGAAGGAACCGAGGTCAAGCGGCAAAGAGTAAGCACACAAACATCAACCCAGAGAGAGAAAGTAATTTCCCAGGGTCGTAGTATAGACACACAAAGTCCACAAGTCTTACCGCTGAGTGAGTTTAGAAGCTCCAACCCTCCGTGGTGAAGTATTGTCGTTACATGCATCTATTAATCTTTTCAGAAGAGTTAGGCACTGTCGAAATGAAGAGAAAAACGGATGGTGGGAAATTAAGCATAGTGATGTGAGAGTGTGATTCTTGCTCCGCTGAAAATGCAAAGCCACTTTTTATTGAACTGTCGCAAATCACTTTTGAAATCATCGTTCATCATACCTGGCGTCGTTTAGTCGTTCTAGGTGAAGGCGAAGGAGACTTGGAACCTCCACTTTCAGACTCGGTGACTCCGAGGAGAGTGGAGGAAGATGGTGGTGGGAAGGTCTCGGACAGAAAAGGGTTTGTGGGGTGGAAATTGACTACGTCAGAATCCCTTCTACTCGGCCCTTCCTTTTCAGAGTCACTTGGAGCAACTCCACTCCTGTGATCACTGTCGTGTAAGCAAAGGAAAGTAAACCTCAGGTATTAAGCTTGGTCTCCTGACTAATTAATTATTCCCTTACAAAACGCTAAGCTACTCTAGCAAAGATAGATATACACACTCGTCAGCAAATAAGCCAGGGAAGAACCTCACCTGGAGAAAGCAGAATCTGAGCTTTTCTCCAACGACTTTCGCCATGACTGTCTCCTAATGGTTGGGTTTCCATCGGAATCCTTCCTTCGACCACTCGTTGGTGGAGATGTGCGTTCAGTTCTTCGGTAGAAGTTGAGACAAATTCCATACCTTGTTTTCCCTGGGTAATAGAAACAGTAATTACTTTTCAAATTGACTTCCATTCTAAATTCACCCAGCGTTTCTTTGGAATGATGATGGAAGACTTGCTTCTTCAAGGAACACACGCCTCAAATCTCCCAGCATCATAGTCCAATGTAATTCAATTACTTATGAGACTCGCTCTCTCTCCCATTCTAAATTCCTAAGTGTCTACTTGACTTACAAGTACAATCAGTTTCCTCCCTGAGTTACTGCAGTAAAGTTTCTTACGAAAAAGTACTCAAGGCACAGTGAACAAGAAACTACAAAATTTTACCTGAATCTTTGTCTGTAAGAGTGAACACGAATGACACAGCATCTCTTAACGCCGGACGTTTGGGTCCTGCTGAAACACACCCTTCAGGTTGACAAAAGTACACGACGTCCAGAGGCAACGGAAAGTCCTGCAACAAAGTAGTATACATTAGCATTCATATTAGAAAACTTAAGTTTTGAACAAGTTTTATGCATTCTCTGTACCACTACTACTATGAAAGTTCGTCGTGTCATTTACAGTTACACAAAATGAGAAAACACACATGGATGTTGTATATAATACTTACTTTGTGATCCTCAAGTGGATAGCGACGGAGCAATTCCGGTGGTTGAATTGCCGAGTGATGTGGGCTACGAGAGCCTACAATCACCAAGTAGTCCGCTAATCGGGGACACAGAAACTTTTCACTCATTACTTTCTCCGTCTAATCTGACCATCTCCGTGCATCCCACTTAACACTAAAAACAGACCAGGACAATTTACAAGTTAGATTAGTATGCCAGCATGTTTTGCTATCCTCCAGGTAGCTCTCTTTCATTCATCTCTCGTTATTAAATTTTACTAAATACCAGATAAACCTTATTTCTATTAAACATTTATTCAGCTCTAAAGCTTTTGAAACAACACAATAGCTTCATTCTATCGAGAGCAATATAATTCTTCTGGCATGAATGCTTCTTCCTAGCAAATAGATTACAGATTATTCTGCTCAATCTCATATAGTTACGAGCCTCTATCGTATTAACAAACTTTTGCTTGTAGTCTGAGTTTCGTTATAGTTATATGATTCTCCTGCTTTCACAATACTTGTTGATGTACCATGTAATGATTTCATGTTATCCTATTTCAAAGACCCCGTTTACAGGATTCTGAGAATATGCTTTCACTAAACATCATGATGAGCAACATGAAAAGATATTCCATCACAAAGACTATAAATCTGTATTGAGAACGCCCTCATAAAAGCAAAAGTAGTAAGCAAAGTTGTATACAATTCTCTTCTTGGTATTTCTGCTTCAAATATGAAATATTAAAGCACGTACTCCCTGTGCACTAACAATAAGTTGTAAGAAACTTCTACAAAAGAAAATAAATACGACAATAATATTGTGTAATATAATACTTGATCTCATTGCTCAGATTTGCTCGCATGGAATTGAGCTATTATGCTTCAGAAAGAAAGAAATCTGAAGAACAATACGAGTAAAGACCATAACTTAGAACAAGGTATGAACTTGAGAAGGCTGAAATGGGAATGACAGCAAACTTCCATTGAATTGATCAAAAGTTGTTTTGGGTAAGTTTTAATTACTTCCCTGCTCTTCCTCTTTCTCTCACTTTCACTTTACCATCATAAATCAGTGCTAATAAGTACAATGTGTACTTCATCTACATTGAAAGTTAGTTGGCAAAGAGTTCCAATATCCAAACACTTTTACGATATATATCAAAGGAATAGTAATTAAATATAGCAATAAAAAGATTAGAGGAGCTTACCTTTTTAATGTAGTGTGTGAGAGTGAAATTAAATGAGACGAGACAAATGCTTCACTTGCATGCTTACATAACTTCTGGGTGGTTGTTGCAATAAGAGACTTTTCGTAGTAGGAAGTAGAGATGTCTTCTTGAAGGAATTCCATGAGTTTCCCAGCGAGTTTGCAAAGATAAAATGAGAGAGAGAAAGAGAGAGAAGTATGTTTTTTGAATCAGCAGATAAGGATTTGAAGTATGAGGGAGCAGGACTGTGTGAGTGTCACAATAATAGTAGCAAATATCGTAGTATTTGTAGAAGTGATAGTAGCAGCGAGTAGTGTGCGGATACGACGTGTCTATGTGTTATTCGTTACATATCAAGTAAAAGTTTGTACGTGACTTTCACTCGTGTAGGAACAACGAAAAAATAATGAAGAAGAGTCTCTCATGACTGGATGAGAGTTTCGCGTAAATAATCGATTCCCATGTCAATGGATAGCAGCTCAGCGAGAGGACTGCGGAGGGAGCGAACTGATCGAACCGAGTTCCAAAATCCGTCTGTCTAGGAAGAAAGACTAGGAGGGTAGGTAGGGTCCATGGAGAAAGGTCCATCAGAACTTTCAGAACGAAGGAGACTACACAAGTAAATACTCCTTATTCTTTGTCGTCACTCAACTTTCTACCATTCTATATACACTCCTGTGCAGCACCCCATCCACGAAGCATGGAACTCTACTATATTTGACTCCAATGGGTATATGTGTTTATATACGGATGGATGGTCGAGAGAAAAGCTGTGGGGGAGATTCAGCGTACCTCAACGAATACACACACACCATTCGTATACTTGAACATTATTATCTTCAAGAGAAAATCCAAAACTTGTATTACGTTGTGTGCCACATCAATTCCATCCAAGGTTATCTCAAAATCGATAGGAGAAAGTGGAGCACATCACACACACACACTATACACTCAACTATGTATTACACAGAGAGCAAGCCACCCCTCTCACTCGCTCCTACTGGTCGTGCTGCTGCGTGCAACAAAGTAATGTGTATATATCTATACACACCCACCCAAACCTACTTTGTATAACAAAGTTGCACTTACTTTCTCCAGCCACGACTCACTTTAACAACCCAAGAAATCCAATGGGATCCACTATGGAACTGCTACTCCTACATCCTTCCTAAATCTGAAGTGAGTAGTTAAGTATGTTTTATGTGTTCAATGAGAGACTCAGCAGTTGGCAAGTCTGGAGTTGCTCTACAATAAAAATGTATCTTTCTGGAAGAACTGTTAAATGCAAAAATATGTACCACCTCATATATGGAAGAACAGTTATTGTGACACACACACTCAGTTTCATTTATTTCTTTGCGTGGAATAATAATAAAGTTAGAGGAACGAATGACAGCATCCAGCCGTGTTACACTTTTTGCATGCACACACATGTCTCTAACCTCACAAGCTCTTTCCTCACACTCCGTTAGATAATAATGTGGATTGTACTTAAAAACCTTTTCTGACATTCTATAACAGGAAATCCCATTTAGCTTTTTATCCTTACTACCACTGTTCGACATTTATACGGTGTCCAATCAAAATACTGCCATAATCACTTCTGAATTCGCATGTGTAATAATAAAATGTCTATATTATAGTATTATTACCTAACTATACCTCGATCTACTTTATTTACTTAGGTCTGGATTTTTGTGGTTAACCTGTAAACGGGATAGCAGAATCTACTAATGTTGTATTATGTTGGCTGTATGTAAATTCAACTATTTGAGCGTGTAAAAATCTATTATTACTTATGGATTCAAATACGTGGAGCTGAAAGCTATCTGTTGCGTGTATTTGTGATTATGTAATCGATCCAATGAAATTTTCATGGCATTTATCAATGTGCTTAAAACGCAAAATCAACATTTTTGCCAAGTGTTGATTACCGAATATATGAAGAGGTTTTAAATTCCCACAGGTTCCCAATTGGGGCACAAAATATTTAAACAAAAAATTCAATACAAGATACATGTGTATATATATTAAACTGACACAGCCAGATTAAAAACTATTCAGTTTTTATTGTTAAACAAAAACTTAATCTATTATGTAAGATGACAATAATTTCTTCGATTGAAACAAACGTTACGAGGGTCGACATAGCAGTAATTGCATTGACACATCTATACACAACCATGAGTATAAAGACGAGAATAATTAGCACAGTAATAGGGAGCTAATGTAATATGTGTAGTGTACCGATATTTATTATGCATCGATATATCAAATATTATGCATCTAAAATAGGGAAAATTTGCACCAATATCTATTTTGTATCCTACTGAATTAAGTGAGGAGAGAAGTCTTAATTTTTCGTTCTCCACCTTTATGTGTGTCCCATTAGTTAGTGTCATAACACGCTTGATTAGCCAGTAGCGCGCGCGAGTACACCATTTTATCTCTTTAGTTGGGTGTCAAGAGTTCGTGGAATGCGTGTAAGATTCATTTTCATTCACTGAAATCAAAATCACTGGTTTTTGCTTCAGCCGATTGTTTGAAAACCAATTTTTGATTTGGTTGGGTTAACTGCAGTAAATTTAAAGCTTTCAGTAGGTATAGTAAACAAAACGACAATTATTAGGCTGTGGGTAACCATACGCTGCACTGTTTTTAATTTGACACGTTTTGAAGCCTTTGAAATGCTTGAATTTGACCTTTTAATAGAAAAATTGGTCGACAAGATGTCTTCTCAATCGAATTTTATTATTTCTCAGCCTACCCATACAGCTGGAGCTACGAGTTACTTGAAAGATGAAACGCGAGAACTTCGAGTTGCGGTTGCAGTGTTTCGAACTGAAGCAGATGTTCCTGACGTTCTGAATCCCGATCCGACAGCGGAGGTACTTCCAGACTGGTAATGGGAAATGCGGAACAAATAAATGTCCAATGACTCGCAAATCTCTACACAGACTCTACTGCAGTACCGCCATAGATCCCCAGTGGCCCATACCTTTTCATCAATTAAATAATTAGTATTGATACATCTGTGTACTGTAGAGTAGAAACAACTTTTGCACTGTATTTCCATTGCTTACCAAGCTGAAGTAAAGAACATACTTCTCAGGAATTAGAATACTGAAGTACTGATTCAAGAATAACAACAATGGGCCCAACAGGGAACTATCGGAGTAATCCATCTCGCTCTTTGTCATGTGAGCGACCTAAATCCGACAAAGTTTTTCTTAAGTGATAATTCATCTTGATTAAAAGTTCCTATTTTATGGGTAGCTTACCACAAGCCTATTGGTAACCTTTGCACCCACCAATCCAAATGTTAAAATATACAGCGCTGGATGTTCCTGGTATAGATCGCTTTTACTAGCTATCATCATTGCTGGAACTACAACAAGACTGAACGGAATAACAGGAGAGAGAACGCTGGTTCCCTGAAACAAATTATATGCAATTTCAAGTTCAGTTAAATCATTTTTACATTTTACACTTCACAAAGTAAAACTTCATTTGGAATAAACATGCTTACAGCCACAGTCGATCCATTCTTCCCGACGCCTCCAGTGAATATTATTTTAAGTGTTTTGACCAATGAATATACTCCCAAAGGTAAAGCAAGTAGAGTAGGAGCTCCGCCCAAAGGAATTCCAGCAATCTCCTATAATTATAAACATACAACAAATTATAGTTTTCTGATTGATTTCTACTTTCCTTATTGTTTACTTACATTTTTAGTCCAAATCTCGCATCCAAATATACCAGAAAGTACGTGAACTAATATAATACTCATTTGGGCTTCTGTTACATCAACAATACCGAAGCGAAGAGTGCCTAATAAACGACAAGAGCAAATAATTATTTCGATTTTGCAGTAAATTTTCCAAAATACGCTTTTCAAAACATCCTGCTATATAACACTTACCAGAGACATACGTTTGCCAATGAGCACAATAGAATAACGTAATGGCACTGAAGCACTGAAGAAACATAAGTTTAGGTGCATTACCTAGTTGACACGAAACACAAGCTGCCAAAGACACGAAGACTGTAAAGGAAATACACAAATATTAAATATTAACAACAATACCTCTTCTTCCGATCTCTTAATCTACCCCGTGAATTCACCCAATAATACATATTATTGGGGTCGTGCCCGTGACCTACCTGTGGATATCGAGTCACACCCATGGTCAAACAATTCCCCAAGTGGCGAGGACGAGTTAGTTCTTCTAGCCTGCTTTCCATCAATAGCATCCAAGCTTTGATATACGAAAAGACCAAGGGCGCATAAGTAACAAGCCCAGGACGGTACCTGTTCATACACAAACCAAAACAATTAGTACTTGTATTAGTAAACACCCACTCAATCTCCGCTACAACATTACTGCTCCATAATAGTACACTCACAGTCTGTTTGCAGTCGGGACTGTAATAAATGAGTATGAGGCTGGTGAGGATGTTGACTAAGAGGCCTAAGGACGTGATAAGATTAGGGGCGAGCCAGAGGGGGACTTGGGTCACGAGCCAGTTCCACCACTTTTGGAGGAGCGGGTCAAATAGGCTGGAGCTCTCGGCGGAGTATCGGTGCTCCTTCAGTCGTCGCAGCTGGACCTCGCTCAGCAGTCGCGACTTTCCTCCTCGCTCCATCGCCGCGCGCACAGATTCAAAATTTGTTTACACTAACTAAATACGTGTACGTGTGTGTGCACCACTTCCGTGTACTTCCAGCTGACCCAGTGCACTTGACCCCACAACAACAACAACCACCACCACCACCACTTTCACTCTCGCGTGTTTATATTATATAAATATATATTGCGTATGGTATGCGTAATTCGTCCGAAGTCACTTTGTTATTTTATACTTTAATTTAATAATGGAAATGTCACTAATAGAGACCCTGGAGCAGATTGGGCCAGATTACAGGTAAGGTAAATAATAAGGTGACATCGCAGAAGATTGGATTAATAATTTGGCCATTGTGGAATTTAGGATTAACAGAAGTTATTTTTTCCAATTGTGCTAATAAAAGTAGTAGAGATGAGATATATTATTATATTGGACTGTTCCGCCACGTATAAGGAAGGCGGAGAGAGGCCGCTCATGTCTCTAGTCACACCACCGAGACTTGTTCTTTTCTGATGGATCTCTCTTATCGAGAAACTCGTGATGATGATGATGATGATGATGATGGAAGTATAAACTAGGTAGTAGTAAGTAGGTAGAAGTGTACTATCATCATTCGCGACTGTGTGTGGATTAATGTGGGATTAAAGTGGTGTGTAGTATAGTGTGGACCAGCAAGACCTGTTATGCAATCATGTCTCTCGTGTATAAGTATATGTATTTTGTATTTAATACTGGACAAGATCGGATGATTATGTAGATATAGTTAAATCAAACGCAAATAATGGAATGTGTACTGGGCATACAGCGAGAGAGAGAGAGAGAGGTTAGATAAGATACAAGAAAACACCAGTAGTTAAGTCTCAGGTAAAAAGGTGGCAATCAATAAAGTGAATCTTCCGTTGACTGAAGATGAACAAAATCCTAAGTTCATCGAATATTCCAAAATCCAAACTGATGTTCAGATTACTGTAATGTTGCTCACTGTCACTACTTACACTTATGTTTATTTTACTATGTACAGCAATTGAAGGAAATTTTTGGCTTAGTGATAAGTTTTTTGTCAGATTGGAATTTTTGGGAAATAAATAAAAACACAGATTGGCTCAGTGAATTCGAAATGAGACTTAATGCGACACAGCAGACAGGCTGATGGCAACTAGATTTAAAGCTTATTAAACTAATGCTTTTTCTTGCTTAAAATGGGAACTTGCTGGAAGAACTTATTGAGAAATTGAGCAACCCCATGGGAATTTATTGCATGAAGTTATCCAGGACAAAGTGTAGATAAACTTATTTAATTGCATATAATGTGAGTTGCACGAGTTGCATGAATTTGGAGAACAATAGTCCAGAGCCCACAATGCATAATGCTTTGAGACGACCATGCAGAAATTAACTCATGCTTTGACCACCACCACTGTTTTTGACAGTGAATGTGAATAACTTTCTTGACAAACTTGGCTTACTGACATAGATAGTGAATAGAAATAAGGAAGGCATTGGCTATAAGGTTAGTTTTGGTTTCGTATCATCCTGGCTTCAATTACGACGAGTATCGAATTTCTAAACTAGAACGAATACGGCATGCATATATAGACTATAGTAAAAGTTGGAGGTAATAGTAAGTAGGAGAATATAAGTAGGACCAAAAACAAATTGACGCATATGGAAATCTGACACCTCTGGATTTATCTTAATAAAGTATTACCTCCGTGGTTCATTATTATCACTACATTTATTATTAGTTTGTAGCAAGTAATATTATCATTTTATAGTACGCTTCAAATATAAGTTTTTTATACTAGAGCATAATACTTAATAACCTTGAAAGTGATGTACAAGCGTGTGTCACAGCAAACTCCTGGAATTCCAGATCAATACGATCCATTTGATAGATTGCATAAAAACTATCTAGTTTTTAAAACAACTTTTCTGAATGTCGACCAGTTATAGTTTTACTCTTTTAATTAAGTCGACAATACGTCATACAAGACCATCGGGAGTAGAATATATGTAATTCATAGATATAGTTGCATAGCTGCATTCTTCCTGATTATGTGAGCTGCATTAAATATTTTACAGGTAATTTTTTAAACTAGTTTTTTAATGTATGACGATCCTGAACTTACTAGAGCTTTGTCGTACTTCTGTCACTATTGTAAAAATCTTTTTGAGACGGTAGAAGATCCGTCACGTAATGGGAAAGCTAAAAGTTAGTGTTAGTTATCGCTGTTGTCGTAATTGATAACTGAACACACGTATTCAGTGCATATCGCGTTGTCTTCTTCAATTAAAATTGAGACGTATATTGCTTTCGTTTATAACCAATTCAAGGCTTCTTTCGATTTATATTAATGAATGAATTACATGGAATCTTGTTCTCCCTTGCTATTGATAAGCCGATAATTTTCTAGTTCAATTGCTGTGCAGCAGTCATGTCTGCTTTTCAAATCGTCTTCACACACTTCAGGCGATTACGTTGACACTACAGGTCTGAGGCATTTTGATTGACGCTTGACGTTAAAAAAACTGTAGACATATACAGTACATATGGTATATTGTGTGTAGGTAAAGTATTGAATTCAAGTCAATATTTACACATTGTCTTCATTAGATAAGACAATAATATTATATTTAACGGATAAGCATTTTACTGTAAGTGACGCCATTTGAATTACAACACACTTTCAGATTAGAACATTGAAAATATAACATAATAACAAGACCTTTGCAAGGGAAGCAGGAACTGAAAAGAAAATGTACCCAACTTAAAATATTGCATGTCGTATATAAAGTCAAGAGATCATTTGTTTAAATTATGACTTTCGATTTCAATCATTTTTTTTGACATTGGTATACTGGCAAAGGTAAAATAACCGGATTGAAATTTTTAGAAGGTGGAAGGCACTTTAGAAGGTGGTGGTGTAAATAAGAAAGGAATTGCTGTTATATATTTCACATGTATATTATATTTATACACTCTCACGTGAGAAATGTGTTCACCTTCGTAAGTCAATGCATGAAACCAGTAAGCCGCGACACTATAAGAAAGATGATAGCTTAAAGAGAGTTAAGAAGACCACCACAAGTAACCAATTTGAAGATCAAATTCAAAGCACAGCCAAATGTCGCAAATTCTCAGTAGATACATAAGCTGATATGTCGTGCTCTGTAAGTGCATTGAATTCATTGAACTGGTTGAAAGTTGAGGTGAAAGGGGAAATTTACTGAAACCAATTAATAATCCATCTCAAACTTCAAAATATCGAAATCCTGTTTACTGTGACTCATAGAAGGCAGAATGTCTTTCATTTCTTTTTAGTAGTGACCAAGACCAAGAATCTTCTCTAACTTGTTAACCCAACCGATAAATGAAATATTTATACTTACCATAGCACACCGTATAATTATTTGTTTCTCTCATTTACATGTTGTGTACAATTTTTCATACTCATATCACGGAAATCTCTCATGCAGGATTCACTTGGCAAATTTGTGATGCATAATAAATATTCCACTAATTCGGGAAAACTCTGCAAATATTTTACTATAAAGCTACTCACGAACATGAAGTATAGTAGATACCTGCGATTTTGTCTAACAATCAGTCATGAACAAGGAGAGTTGTTTTCCAAGAGCTTACAACTCATTGCCTCCTATGTGACGCAATACAAACATTTAAAGAAAGACGGTTCACTGATGAACGATCATACATCATATTATTCCCATTCAAACAAAAGTTTTGAAGCATCATCATTACACACTTGTCGTTCCACTTCATTTAATTTTGGTTTATTTCTTCTCTTTTCAAGGCAAAGTTGAAGGGCAGTGATTTCAATTACTTCTTGATTGTTGAAGTGTTTGTCTGTATTCTGTATCATTTAATTTTTGTTAGGAGAGGCAAAAATATCTTAATGGCACATGGTGAGGTGGATAATTGTCTGCTGATAACTTCTATAAAAAGATCATTAGTAACGTGTTTCATGTTTGAGGTTTTATTCAATCGACCGATGTCTGACAATGCTTGTGTCTCACTTAAATGTTCAAATTTCAAATTTTAACTCAGGTGTGCTCTATTAAACTCCCATTAAGTAAAGCTGGCTGTAATAATAACTGCTACACATATATCTCTCAATTAAATAATGCGTGCTATGTACCATACGATTTGAAAATCTCACCAATTGGTCCAATTTCATAAGTTTAAATAACTTGCTCACCAGTATACAGTACTTGAAATGTTCAAAGGACTTATTACGGTGTGCTTGCATTAAACACTTCTTAAATGATCAATAAAAGTATGATTTCATTGTAGATACAGTTGACCACGATGTATATGAGTACTTATATCAGATTTAATTTAGTAATAATATATAACAAAAATACCAACCTGGTAAAACGTACTTCTGGTGACCTCGTTGCTCGGCTAACATAAAATTGAATCAGCATCTCTGCCACCGTTGTACATACATTATTATATGCGGATTTCCTTTGACTCAAGTGTTAAATGTACTTCAACAGTAAACAGACTGATTTTGATACACTTCCGTTCCGTCTCCCTCGTCTCAGTAATCATTTTTCTCTAACGCTTGCACATTGTGCCAAACTTTTGTTAAGAAGGATAAATGTTTGATCCAATATATTTATTTAAACAGACACTATGCCTTTATCATGCATCCGTTTTGTTTCTTTTCCCATTGAGATCCTATAATTCTTACAATACACATATCGCAGAGTAATCTAGCCGAGATCATGCTTGTAAACCAATATATTTTTGTGAATACTTCCATTTTACTAATTATGAGCTTGTACAGAAAGCTGGTGCTGATCAAATTAAGGCAAAACTAACACTGAGCTTGCAAAATATCATTAGCACATTACCTCATACAATAAAGAAGGGATTACGATTGTTGCAGCTCAATCAAAAATTTAATTGGTAACAACGAAACTTGATGGATTGTTGCAGCGCAAGAAATCGTTTGAGGTTTTTCCTTATTCACAGCGATCCAAGTAATCTAATTAGTTACACTCGAAAATCTTCAGGGACTCCTTTAATGCTTGTCTAATGAGTTTATGGGACTCCCTAGAAAAATAGTGCCAAGCGTAATGTAGATCAGCGGTGACTCATCCCAATTAAGATTTCTCAACAATGCGACATGAATGAATTTAATTTTGGAAATCAACCATCTTGATCTTTCGTGTTATATTTTAAACTACCTGTACTTCAAACTTTATGCAGAATAAAACGAAACAGAATATTATGTTTTTAAAACGAACTCCAGGGGGATTATATGTTGTTTTTTTCAAGAAATCACATCATAATCATTAGTAGCATACATATTTATATCATTTGTTTAGCTCATGGTTCGAAAATAATACTCTTTCGTGTGAGAGTGAGTATCGAGGAAGCGAAAAAATTTTACTATGGACCGCGGAGAAAAATTATAGTTCATAAAACGGTAAAGACACGCAAACATTATATAATGGACATAATCGATTTTGATCATATTAAAGATCCTTCACTTTACCTGACTACTAATCGTCAGTCTCACATCACCTTGCCACAGTTTTCTAAACATTAAAGAGTTAAGTGTGAGAAAAGTCTCAAAAAACAGAGCTTGGTTTTAAGACAAAGTGTCAAGTTGCGTGTGGTTATGATAACGTTGCTACTAATTCAGATTTGAAATTGAACCTATTGTGTTCACCACCAGCTAAATTATCATTTTGAATGAGCCTTTGTTTTAAACTTAATGCACGCAATGATAACGCATCCCTATTTTGAGTGATACATTTTACGTCGTCACGTCTTTTATTATGTCTCATAAAATTTCTAAAAAGACTTAATCATATCAACTGAATTGTGCAAGCAATTCTGTTGTAAGCAAAGGACAATATGAATGCACGTTAATTGCTAGAAAAGCCTCACATATGCAAATAAAAAGGTAAAAGTGTCATCTTTATCATAAGTACTGTCACATCCGAAGTTAGCCTATTGATTTGTGTCAACAAGAATTGACTGGCTTTTAGATACTGTAGAAAGAGCAGTACAAACGGATCTTTAATTGGTTGCGGATCTGTGTAACAAAATGTAAACTGATGATTTGCATGGTAGAAGTGGTAGTCGTTTAGCTGTCCAACGATTCTGATTCTTAAGAACGGAAGTTCTGGCTAAACAGAATGAGAGAAAACGCGTCTGATAGATTTGCACTTTTACGTAATATGGCTAATCAATTAGCCATTGAACTTTCAAAGGGAAATGAATTGTGTCATAATAGTAAATATGTTTGGGTATTCAAAACATACCATGCATTGACATTCCAACCATCCCATATACCTGTGATTTTAGTCACCTTAATTTTCATTTACAGTAGCATAACAGATTTGAAGGGTGTAGGCAACCCCTTGCTATATTATTTTCCATCCAACCTAAATCACGCAAAGACCCTTCGACTTTGATTTTGGAGATGACGAAAAGCCTCCGACAAGAAAGATTTACGTACCCTCAAGTAGGATACTCCGTCCGTCCCTCATCATCACGTGGGGTAACTTAAGGGCTTAAATACAGATGCGGCCGAAGGTTCCGTCTTATTTTCTTCTAACAAGTGACAGTGCAACATTCTTAAAGAAGTAGTTTCTGAAGCTTTTGTATCAAGCTACACATAAATATCGATAAGAAGAAACCACTTGCATTAGGCAGTATTCTAAAAACCAGTAGTGGCACCCGATCTCATATATTGATCACTGCAAACAAGTGTGCAACCTGAAAACGGACGTTGGAGCTCAGAACGTATTGCTGTACGTCGGTGCTACGTACGTATATAATACTTGTTTAAGCCAAAGAGGAAGTACTAAAGTACACTAAATACAACGCCAATTTGGTCAAAGGGCTGTGAAAAAGAAACCCTTAGCCGTTTAAAAGGTACACAAACATAAAGCAGATTTAGAACGCGTAATAAGAGTAATGTTATTATAGTTTGTGTGAATGGCAATGAAACATAAGCAAGTAATTTCTTGTGAGCTATCGTATGAATGAAAGCTACCTTTAATCCAATTTTCGATAATAGTCTGAAGCTAGTAACACAGTTGGCTAATTTCTTGACCGACAGGTAGAATACATACAAAATATGATCAGGAATCATTCAGAAAGCAACTAATTTGCAATAGATGAGATAGAGTTTTGACTTGGTAGCAGATTTCATGTATGAAGGTAAATTTTGCATATAATATTGGAAAGGAATTAAATAGAATTAATCAAAGCGCAAAGGTAGAATTTCAAGTAAAGAAGTGCACGCAAGTTTTTGTACAAAAGGTATAAGTGCGATGTGATAACCCACCTGCACTCATCATCATCATCCCCATCAACCATATTTATAATAATACTGCTCAGGTGCGATTACGTAGGTCGTTCGTATCGCTCGCATGGCTCTACTTGGATCCTCACTGCGTGCAGATTTAATGTTGTATAGGTAGTTCGCGTTGCTGCATTGTTATGCGTCTATGAAAACTTTTACTTTTGCACCCTCAGTTAGTTTTCTTCCGTAAGCCTTACAGGTCCTTCCTTCAGTTTAGTTCTTACCGTCGGCAGTCTATCATATCATCATTGTTCCATTGTTCTGTGTGTATGAGAATTCTCAAAAATATTGTTCCATCTCCTCATCGAAGGAATCCTATTTGGTTTTTTGGATATTTGTTGCAGTGATTATATTACGGAAATCAACCCTTTGTCTCTTCTATATTTGAGGATCCGAATTACTCACTCACACTTTTCAGGTAAGACTCTCTCACAAAAGAATCGGATATTTTATGCACCACAGTGATACAACAATTTTCTTGTTTTGAGTTGTTGTTGATTACAAAGGAATTCTACAATTTCAAATTTCCAATATAACGCGTGAGAATAGTATTTGGCAAGTAGAAAAAATGCAATCTCAACTTTATTATATCTAGATTAGTTGAATATAGTAACGCATTTCTATTAGCGAGTTTTACCTCTTTCAAGTAATCTTCATTCTGTGTTACAAAGTAGGGAACAAAGAGAAAAACTAACGCCAAATATTTCTACTCCAATTGCAAATTGGTGTACTTTCATACAATCTCCACAATGATAAATGATTGTTGAGAAAGCGTTCAACTGATTCTGAAATCATTCAAACTAACTAGGCAATTATGTAGACTAGTAATTGAATTATGCTATTTCATTAAATTCGTAGTCTCGTTTTGTATGAAAATGTAACTTTCCGATTTTTACTAAAAAATGTTACATTTATGTACTCTGCACAATGGTACATTATACATTTTTTATCAGTACATGGCGTGCAGTATTACTACATGCATACATTTTATTGCACATTAAACATATTACTAGCTTTCAGATTCTGCAAATTAATTGCAATTTGTTTGAATATGTGTTACAACTTTATACGATAATTGTTTGAATTAGTTCAATATTGTCTAGCTGTTTTGACACATAAAAGTTGTTCCTTTTTCGTAAAATTATATTCGATTTTTCATTCATTGCTAATGGCATCATATTGAGATTTTAGAAGGGAGGGCCGGCAGTGGGTCGTCGATAAGATTTCACAATATTTTTCAGGTTATTTTTTGTGCATTATACTGTTGTATAGGAGTACATTCATTGTATAGTTAGTGTATATACTAGTTTTTGTAATAAAGTTTGAATGCAGTGAGTAAGATTAGAAGAGTGATGCGATGACCGTAGGTCATACCAAATGAGTTGGAGAACTTGACTAGTCACTTTGTATTTTTAACTTACTCAACTTGAGAATTGACTACGTGCAAAGATCATCATACATTTGTGTGCAGATCTAAGATAGTTATATTTTTGCGTTAACTATACAACAAAACTGCAGATGAGGGCCTTAGAAAGAGTTTGTGCCATAGACAAACATAGTTATTTTGGAGATCTATGGTTTGTGCACAGGCTCTGTCTCTGTCAATCACCAACTTATAATGAAATTCAGAAAAACCAAAATTCAGGAGCATTTATGAACAAATCATTCATTTTCTGTCGATATGAAAGAAGAAACCGCAATATCAGGATGAAATGCCAAGTTCACAACTATTTGCTGAGAGATTTTTGTCAAAACATCAGACTCTCAGAACTCTCACTTGAACTCATTATTGAATTTTGATCACGTAGCACTCTAACTTTTAGCTAATTTTTTGCTTTAATCTCTACCACCACACTGAAAATGTGAACACCAAAATTCTTGTTTCAAATTTAATAGAAACAAGAGCTGATAATCATTTTTGTTCTTAACCTTTTACCTTCTACTGACTTCTTTAACTGGTTATAGAGTATATAGAACCGCACACATCATCTTCAGGGGACTTTGACACGAGTGAAAAGCTCAGACACCAGACGAGTTTCCTCCAATTAGTATTGTTCATCATAAGCACCCTGTGCGAGAGTTTCCGTGCCAAGTGCATCGTATATAATCCGGTTTTGAATGAAAACGAAAACAGTATTACAAGTAAACAGTAATGAATGAACAACATAACAACCCTCCTGCCCTAGTCATATAAAATAATATACAACATTGCTCATTATTAGTCTTAGGTCATCCTTTGACCATTCTGCCCATTTTTTATAATGAAAACGGATATGCTTCGTCTGTTTTCTCTTTTTATGTCTTGCAAGTCTTCAACAGTATGAAGTACGTAAGCATATATGAAAAACAGAAACATTTCTACAAGAAATGCAATCAATTCCAAATGTTGTGTTTCAAATCAATGAATCAACAAAGTTCCCAATCAATGCTGAACAAACATATATTCTTGTAGGATTGCACTTAACTCATCTTGTTGTGTAGTTTTATTAAGCGTAAAAAGCCGATTTCGAAAGATTTGGTTAGATGATTGAATCGTCATTTAGACATTTATATTAACAGAAGAAGGTTTCTACTCCTCAATTGGGGAAAACACACTTTGAAAACCTTCAAAAAGGATGATACATCAAAGTTTCTTTTCCAAGTAATGCTACAGAAGGATAACACTCCAATTTGGTGAACACTAGGTTAAACGAAGAGGCATTTATTGAATATGTAAATACTTTTTGTACATTATTATATACACAATACAATTTGCACAAATACAATAACGAAATGGTTGTACTTTTGTAAGTGAAATACTCTGAATACTCTCCGCACATCGTGTGAAGTTTGTAAAGGATATGAATCTTTTTTACACATGCAACGCTGACAGTATACACACAATAGTGTTGCATTTATTCATTCGTATACTTTGTTAGTCAATGTTTACTCATCATTGCATAACATCCACTCTGACTATATACATGAGACCTCAAATATGGTTAAAAATCTCAGAGAACAATAATTACGAACGATTGATGTAAGATGCAACATTTATCTTCTTATATGATATAACAGTATCTTTAAAATCTTATCATATTCGACATAAAATTATGTTTTAGTATGTAGTGTGTATGTTGATTCTGCAAACACAGACGAAAAATAGGTTTTGATGATGAAGGATGATGATGTGAAATATGCTATTAAAAATTAATAATAGGTCTGAGTGAATTCGAAATAAAATCTGTTAGTATTTATCGTACACAGTCAGAAATCCTCGTTGTGATCTTAGATCTTTCGCATCATTGATTCATCACGCACTTAAAAGAATTTTAAGCCGTCTTTTCTCCTTACTAAAGATAAAGTGCTACTGTTGGCAGTGTGTTTGATGTTTAGGATTTTACTCAAAGGGAACGAAGTACAATTGCAAACTGAGACTGCATTTTTTTAAACTTATAAGACCTTTATTTCTAAATAGCATACATTGTAAGATGCTCTTATGTTTGCATGTTATGTAACTTGTTTTTATTCACGTAAATGGCACGTAGATTCTTAATGTAAATGTAGGGAAGCCCAGACTACGCCATAAACTAAGTTGGAGTCCCTTTTAGTGAAACTGAAAGTATTCGAGGTACTTTTTGGAAAAAGATTTGCTCATTACGGGGATTAATTGAAACTCTTCATAGACAAGGATTTAATGCAATTTATGAGACTGAAAAGCCATAATAAATAATAAACCAGCTTGTATGTTGATTGATTAAATGGAGTACAAAGATGTTTACGAGAGAGCTGACTGAGTGTAACACGCTAGTTGATTACAATTAATTTAGGGTAGAGCTGTCAAAAGATTTGTGAATGCCCTGTTTACACATGGATTGTATATCTGTCTCACTCACTCAACCTTGGTTCCATTTGAGTATCAGTGACATAATTACCGACTCTTCCTTTCCATTTCTCAGTTAGATTATTGTTCAATTTAGTCCTTTGTAATTCTAATCCATTATATAACAACGCTCTTGTTAGCGGTTGTTTCTAAAACCAAATCTTTTCTTGTATAATTTGGTTTAAAGTTAACTATGTGCTTTTGGATTGGCAGTCCTCTCCATTATTCTATTTTCTCTCATGCAGAGCTCTCTAAATGGAAGCTTTTACATTTGCTGCAAATAGCTACACGATATGAGAGTATCAAAGTATTGTTTTTCTAAATTATTTGATGATTACACGGCTGAAAAATTGAGATTAGGAAAATTTTTATCATTACGCTAAGATTAAATGGTCAAGCAACTTGGATTATTTGAGTCAATCAGCCTGTCGCAAGACAAGGATTATTAATGTTCGGCTTATGAAAATTATGTTCAAGAAATGAAATAAGGAATAACCAAATATGAATCTTGCACATTGGCCTATTATTTCTCGTAAGCTTAAGTGTACTTGTTAATTTGCTTGACTGGCCATGTGGAGTATTAGCTAAACTGCATCAATAACGTGTTAGATAATTAGCGGAAATACTCACAGGGCTCGACGCATATACGTGTGATTTTATTCGTTGGCAGATTTATTTGCTTATTAAGGGCTTCTATGCCTCGTGAATTCTCATAAAACTGCCTTATATTTTATTACACAATACTATATTACACTTCTGAGTTTCAATCCAGACTTCTAATCAAACGCACACACGTAGTTGTGATTAAGCCATGTTCTACTATCTCCGCGTTAATTTAACATATCTGAAATTATAAATTCCTTGTGAGTGTTCTCCCATTGATCTCAACCGATAAAATATTAAAAGAAATCTGTGCAATTTCAAACAGAATGAAGACCTGGACATTAGCAACTGCCCTCGCCCTTGTCATTGCTGTCAGCAATGCTCTTCCAGTTCCTGAAGAAACTGCAGCCGCAGCCAAATCATCATCAGCGGAAGAGAAGAGTTCTGTAAGTACCAATAGTTTTTGTGTTCTTCGTTTTGTGTGTCATTCATTTTCATAGTGTCTCGTCAAGTCAAATGGGCACAAATGTCATAAAACGTTGTCTTAAGTTTGATCCGAAAATTTCCCGATGCATGAAATAGAATCCTCGTTGACGCTCATGCTCTTAAAATTCTTATCTTAACCACAGTCATTCGAAAAAACATTATTACATGTTTGTGGCCACTTAGGTCTTTATCGTATGTCGTAAAAGAAACCGTTTGAAGATTTATTCATCTTATCACATAAAACTTTACTAGAAGGTCCTGAGATAAAGGGGAAATTCTCGCAAAAAGATTGTGAATGAAACTAAACATTCTAGCAATTTTATAAGCAAATCGACAACAAAAGCAAAAGTAGTCGTATGATTAAATGCACATTTTTGTAAATTACAATGATAGAAACTGAAAGGTAGTTCCACTTCCTACTTCCTGAGCCCCAGTTTTAAAACAGGAGTAAGAAGATTAGTAGTTTTTTCTAAATTATTAATATGTGGCTATACGATGTGCTTTATTCGAAGAATTACTCATAATATTGCTCTTCATGCACAAATTCACATGCAACCTGTATCATACATAAGATTATCACTTTCGCTAATAACAAGTTGTGTATTACGCTTAACCACGTAGGTATTTTATGTCGGAGCTCATTCTCAGCAGCTTGGATGTGAGCGTAACAAATGTTCACTAGGCTTATTTGTGCATAAAGTACATGACTACTCGTTTGTGTAGTCGAGTTTGTTTAAATGTATTTATTTAGAAAAACCCTTTTATGAGCGATTGAGATACGGATGTATCTATATGTATGTGAGGTAACAAGAAATAATAATCACTTTGGGTATTTAACTCCCAAACCTTTGTTCAGCTTCATGGGACTCTCACAGTCAGACGAAGTAATTAACAAAATGAAAGGAAGTTTGTTGCATCATCAGTCACTGGCTATCTCTTTGTCATAAAAAGTCAACCATTTTTTTTATTCCTTTGTTACATCTTAACTTCTTGTCTTTCTCTCTATCGTTTCTTATCGTGTGTACTTATCATGTACGTGTGTATAGATAGCATATTAATACCAGGAACAAAACTTTATAGATATCTACTTTTAATTGTTGTATCCTATATGCTTTTTGATTAAACTCTATTTACACAGGTACTTTCGATAATGCTTAAATCCAATGTTAATGATAGCCTCTGAAGACATTGTTTAGTGTTTGATATAAAACGCATGACACGCAATTTGATTACTTACCAGGAAAGTCCCCCATAAAACGTTTATTTATTGGGGAAGTGCATGTCTTTTTTATTTGATAGTTAGAGATATGAAAACCGTTTATTAGCTCTGCTCTGAAGCTGACAAACTTGTATTCAGGAATTTGAAATAGCAGAATAATCTGAATTGAGGTTTAGGACGTGGTTGACAGAATAATCTCAAATTGTGTTACACAAGAGTGTGAATCATCATCATCTAAATTGACCACAGATTGCCTCACTAATTGTTCTTGGAATACAAAATTTAATGACTGGTTAGCATACAGAAGTAAATGAAGATGAGAGGGAGATGGTGTCAACCTAGTTACAAACTTGTTACACAAAACACTCAAAAGTGAGACTTTCCAGGTGTGAAGATTCGAATCGTCATTTCTCATTTTGAGTCTTATACAAGGAAGCCAGTATAGCAAATAAAAGTGAATAAGAAGATGAAAAACCCTCAACTAAATGATTAAGGGTATGATTTAAAGATGAGTATGGTGTGCAGTACTTGCGACCAGTCGACTCTATTTAGTTTGGTAATTATGAATCTATTACGATTGCACAATAGCACACTTCTTGTGCATCGTCTTCAAAAGTCATCTTCATTTCAGTCGCGTAACATCTTGCCTCATTTGTACGTGCGTACCTAAATTCCTTATGTACACTACGGCGTAAGTTGTATGAACTATGGGGACAACAATATACAGAAGATAGATACACCTGTAGCTTATTCGCAGTATTTCAAATCATAAAAGTTATTGGACAGCATTTGTTATTCATATACTGTGTAATGAGTTTTGGGAGTGTAGCAAGTCTTCTTGAGCACCACGTCAAATTGTGATTGCATGCTACTTTGATTTCATCACATGTAAGAAGTGGTCAGAAACGTTAAATGAAGCGAGCGACCTAATGGCCTTTTTGGTTTTCGTAGTTTTGATACAGTTCAGGTAACTTTAGGGGTTACCACATTTACGTACTAAATATTCTTTTTCCCAAAGGCACCTCGTCGTAGTATTGGTAGGGCAAGTCAGAGAGAGGGGGCTCCTTAATATTAGACACTTTGATATGCGAGTGTTAAGCGAATACGCTTTTGTGTCCGTTTTGATTTTGCAATATTGCAATATTATATTCTATGCGAGATGAATAGCATGCAAACAGTCCTCACAAAGTGTGCCTACACTTGTCCCACATAACATATTGGTCAGAATTTAGACAGTTTAATTAAAGGAAATTAACTAGAGAAACAATTAGATATTATTGCTATTAATTTACATCACATATTGCTTTAATTCGGAACATTTTAGATTATGAATAGTTTACATGTGTTTGAGACTAAGGGTTTTCAAAAAAGCTGCACTTACAACAGCTGAAAGTCTTCTGGGGTTGAAGGTTCATTCATTTAAGGCTGGTATTTGCATTTCGCATACCATGATGATGATGATACAAACCTTTAACTGATTAACTTCGCAAAAAAGGATGGGATGAGTAGGCTGTTTCATTCAATTTTAAATAAGAGGATGCCTTTGGACTTCCTTAAACAATGCTTGTTTCTAAGAAATAGGTAGTAAGTTTAGTAATATTCAAACGTATCCTTCATTCTTAAGTTCTTGTAGTCATTGTCACTCTTAAAATTCTCAATGATTTCCAGTTCTCAAGCCAAACTCGATTGATAATACGTGGCTGTCAGTTATGTAGTGGTTTTTGTTATTTAGCCTAGCTCATCATCCCTTAAGAGTAAATATTTTCTCATGTTCTTCAGAATCTGCGATGTGAAGTAGCATTAAATTGTCAAACAGCCAATACATGATGACTTGTAAGTTTCAAATTAAATCTTCAATAGTTTAAATTGTTCAGTGTTAAGGAGGAAAATAGGCTTAAAAGGATTTTCATGGCCAATCACACGAGATGAGAAGTTAATGCAAGAACACTTGCATTATTTTGCGAAGTAAAAGGGTAATATGCGTGTGTAGTTTTTAGAATAGCATACGGGTAACATAAAAGTATTAAAGGACCACGCCTTGCTTGCTTGTGGCCTATGTGATCTTGTTTCTATTAGATTGGTTTTTGAAGACTTTCATATCAGCTCGATAAAACTAAAGGCTACTTATGAAGTTTGCTATCTACTTAGCAAGCTTCGAGACTTGATATTGCACAACATTACAGTTAGAATAACGTCCTTCCCTTTCCCGAGGCACACACATGGGTTGTCTAATAAGTTAAATAACTTAGTGGACATTTGAAATAAGGAATTATCAAATGCATCATTCATCTAATTCCACAACTCAGTCTAATATCAGTCAAACTTAAATGTATAACATCTCACGTTACATTCATCAGATAATCTATATCTGCTTAAAGGGACGCAAAAAACTAAAAACCAAGCATCAAACGATGACAACTAGTCGTTGAAAGTACCTTCGCTTCAGTCCTTTCTGAATATGCACACCAAAAAACTTGCTCTACAATGAATACTTGTTTGATAATAATGTCAAAGATATATAACTTTTTTTAAACTGTAGACTGCAGGGTCAGTACCGCTCAAAAGTCTAAATAATAAGTTGGTTAGTGTGTGAGTAATCTCAATGAGGAACGTGAAGATTTGAAGATGCATCGAATGAAATAGGTGCAAGTGAATGGCAAACATGCATTCGCATACGAATATTAACATTGCCGTATAATGATATTACAAAGTTCAAAGTGCCTTAATATTATTAATGCATCTGTAATGAAAAATTAATGACCAAAAACTTAAATCGAATGTACAAGGACCTTGTCAGATCTCAATTAATGATCACGAATAGGTGTAAGGTGAAGTTTGTCATTATCAACATCACCTAATGGCCTATTTTTATTAATCGACGATCATTCAATTAAGAAATCAGTAAAGTATTTTCTGCAACTTGTTCCCGACATTTCTGATCTTAATAGCGACTGTCATGTGTCAATGGAATGCCAGAAAATATCGGCCTTAAATAAATAAAAGGAAAGTTAGCAATAATAAGAAACTTCATAACCCTTACAAACATCATTCATTATAGGCACACACGTGTATTCCTATACTACCGCTTACTGAAGCCAATTTGGTTAGAATTTGCTCATTAATATTTTATAAGAGATTCCATGTCGTTCTCAAGTACAAAAACCCTTTACGTTTCTTCAATCCTCTCAATTTAAAGGCATATATTATGTTATAGAACACCAAACCAAGAGTCAGGCACACACGTAATTACGTTGTAAATGTGTATCACTTGATAATGAAGTTCATACAAATGGTCATACACTCTAAAGCTATAGTTCAAAAACTCTTGCAATTTCTTTCTTATTAGGTCAGTTGAGTTCACATTGTTCGACTGCTGCAATACTAATGTTCCCACAATGATACAAATATCATATTGGACAGTACGCGACACAAACTTAATGCATGTGTGTATTCTTACACAATTTAAAACTCGAGTTTTTGGTCCTTAGTCTTCTTCTTGATCGACAGCGATTTTAGGAGAAACACATCAAGGGTTCTCATGTTTAGCTTGTCAAGGATAGAAATCGACTTAACCTGTTGCCTAACATGAACGATAACCCCTTGAAGAAGTTCCCACATGGGCTTCATCTAATCTACTTATTCAATCTGTAGTAATTCGTTTGAACTGGTGACGTGTTTTTTTGCATCGTGGCATTCCTATATATACAGCTTAAACTATTTTGTAGCTATTTTGTTTTATAATCCACACGATTTAAATACTAGTTGTGCTCGAAAGGCGTGAGAAAGTTCTTGAACTCAGCATGGAATCTGGGTGATGACTCCCGGCATCATCATTCTATGAATCATTTACGCTAATATATCTTCCTGTGCCTTGACTTATTATTATTCTTCCCTGCGAACTATTTAGGCACTGAAAATAAGTAGACTAAGGATTTTTGCGGAAACTACGTGCACATTAAGTGCATTTATAATGCAATCAATTCAATACGCTCCCCAGCTGCCTCAAAAATATAATCCCACTATTAATTATCATTATATATTGTTAATGTGAATTCTGCAGATATTGTGTCACTCACGAAAGACTGTGAAGTGTAATTCAGAATCTTTTTTATACGAATGTAGGATTAAAATTACAAATAAAAGAAAGTACTCGCGCTTTGTAGACATTATTACTATCTCCTTAAAGATGCAGTTTTATAGAAAAAAATATTGCGGCACCATAAGTTAAATCCTCCTCATCCGTGTCCTAATTTACTTTCAGGAAACGAATCATTATTATTATTAACAGCAAAATGTGATTTATCAACGGCGCGGTTGGCCACGATGCATCAAAGAATTGTGTTTATATGTAACTGCAGGCGAACTGCATCAAATGATACAGTCGCGTCTTGATAATGAAGAGGATTTAATGAGACGTTAAGTAATGACACTTTTATAACTTCTCGCACATTTGCATTCATTCATCTCACACCATCTGCATTATCAACGATGATTATAAACTTCTTGTGCAGACGTTGCGATACTTTTTTTATTTCGTACATCATTTTATGCCCGTTGCTACATACTGACTGACAAAAAACTATAATTTAAAGATGGCAAACATGACAATGAGTAAAAAACCATAAAGCTGAAGTAACTTCAGTTTAATTGTGTTTGACCAAACCAACTTTGAGCAATACAGTGACTTATGGATTATGATAATAATAATGATGATCATTTTAAATCATGACTAAAGTTCTACCTGACTTGAGTAGTCAGAAAGTGTTTTAACGGATTAATTGAGCACGCAGACTTTCTTAATTTCGAAATTGTTGTGGACTGAAGTAACATTATTCCGAGACAAACGTAAGACTGATCATGACGACGAGACATTTACATGAAAAACTCTTGACAGCTATAACGATTACTTGCTGGAACAATTTGTTTATGACTTTTGACACCCGACAGGCTCATCTGGATTATGACCAACTTCTGGATGTTATGCAAGGAGCAGAGAGCCAAGTTAATAAAGCTACTCGGAGCATCGCTACTCCACCTAAAGTAGTTGCCACTGCAGATGAACCTCAGCCCATGGAGAGAATTACCAAAGCACTCGAGGTGGTCTTAATTGCTAACCCATTTTGCATCTTCTGACTGAGCACGACCATAAGACGAGAAGTGGACTTATTTATTTATTTATTTTTTGGGAACAATTATTTATTTTTATTTAATTTTGAGAAACGCAAACTGCTGCAATCGTTGATCGTACGTTTACGTATTTTCATGCGCAATTTGTAGATTTTCATGCGATTAATTTTGAAAGATATTGTGGCAGTTTGTTGTGTGCTCAAAAACATATTACAGCTCGAGGAGAGAATCTGATGATGATTTAAGGTACATTTGTCTTAGTCGTGAGAGACGGTATGACGTTGTGACTTTTTATTTGATTTTCAACACGTTATGTTTTTTATCGTTTGAAAAACCACTTGGCTTCAGCTTTAAAGAACATCTTAATTGTATAGCGAGTAAATGGTTTGGCTTTCAGTAGTTTAGTGATCGAGATAGTTGCTTATATGCTTACTGACCCCAACCTCTTCTTTACTATCGCTTTTGTGATATGGCATTTTGGAAATTCAGTTTCAAAGTTTCCAAGACTGATCCATTTAATGACAACCTTTAATATACTAATTCACTTGAAATAATAACAATGGGGCAGCACATAAATTCAACCTACCAGAACTTGCGTACCTTCTGTGAATGAGTTGTTGGCACAAAACTTTCAATATATATTTTCAAGCCAACCATCAAAACTAACGCAAGACACACTCACAAGTTTATAACAACCAATGTCAACTCCATACTAATCAAGTCAATGAAACTAATGCTCCTACTAGAAAGAAACTAATAAGGATATTGTGAAGAGAATATCAATATATGTACCTATATGTACTAATACCCCTGAATATTTATCGACTGATAAACAGACGCCTAACGCTTTCAATGTTTCGGTAAGTATAAACTTATGTTGTGTGTTGGTAACAAAGGAAGTTTCACAAACCCTTGGAGCTGGTTTTAAAAACTTGGGAAACTCTGCCATCCAAATCCTGGAAGGAGTTGATGTGGCAGCAGAACAAGCTTTGGGTACTGGAGCCCGCATTGTCACTGGAATTGCTGAGACAGCTGCTGAAACGGCAGAAACTGGTGCTAGAAAAGCCATTGTTATTGCAAATGTGAGCTTTTTCTTCATTACCCCTCCCCTCGCAACACTACTACTAGATATGTTATCAGTTAGTTGTAATAATTGCTCTGACGTAGTGCACGAGATATATTAGAATAAGCTATAGACGAGTATGTGTGCGTGTAGCATGGCTATCTTAAAATATTTATTAAGCACGTATCTACAATTGGTTGAACTTGCACAGCTATCCACTTGCAATTAAGATGCTTTTACACTATTAGTAATACTTTACAAAAAGTAGGTTTGAATCAAGATTTACTCGTATGACATTAACACGGCTGTTGTGGACATTATCTCCGCGAGCTACAGAGTAAAAGTGTTATCTACCCAAACCAACATTACCGAGACTTGCTGGACGGAGGACATGAACATATTGACCGATCTAATTGCATTGCATCTATTCACGGTGCTACCTGTGGTATTTTCGTTCCATGTTTTACATTAACAGATAACGTCTTCACATTTAGCATTAGAGTAACATGATACAGCATAGAAGTGCAAGGGATTTCAAGCGTTTCATAGCTTGCGAGTTGAGACAATGCAGCAATATGGCAATAACTTTCGTTTTTTGCTCTGAAAGTAAACAAGTCTACGATGTAAAATCAATTTTAAAGCAGTTAGGAAGCAATAATTAAAGTTATTAAAGGTTGGGAGACCTACCGCACCGTGAAATATATAACAATTAACTCGTTCTGAACAAGAAAGGCTCTGTGAACGAGCAAATTAATTGTTTAATAATACTCCTAGAGATGTTAAAGGAAGCAGAGCGGAACTTTTATGAATTACGAATGCCTATTCACGACATTTGGGATTTCTTTCTGTCTGGGTTTAATCCAATTCTTGAGTCATAAGCCCATTTCCTTTTTAATACTACTCGAATTAAATCACGGATTCCATGTTTAGTTAATTGAATGTTACGTCTTATTTTTATACTATAATAACAAATAAGGAAATCAATTTGGTTTAGCTGTGGCAACTTTTGTGCGCATATCAATATTGGCCAATTAGGAATTCGCAGTGTATTAAATTGAACAAGAATACCGACTCACATATGCTTCTTTAATTTGCAGGGTGTTGCTAGCACTTTATCTCAAGGTACAAAGTCAATTGTCGACACCAAGACCACTTTGTTGAAGGGACTTACCGGAGCTGTTCCATCTTCCCTTCAAGCTGACGCATCTTCCACGAATGAAGCTGTCCAGAGGAACGAAAGAGGATCTGCATCAGGAGGATTCAGTGGATACCCAAGCTCATCATATGTAAGTTTACAAGTACCAGTCTCAAGTTATAGACTCCCGTTTAATTTACAAATTATCCAGGGACCTAACACCGTTGCTGAAACTCCAAACAACTTCATCAATGTCTTCTCCCAAGCTGCTGCCAATACTGTCAATTTCGGAACTCAATTGCTCAACAGTCTCGTTGGAGTTGCAGCTAACATCTTGCAGGTCTGTACAAGGCATTAGACTACTGACTACACATAACACATGTGTAACCTCAAGAATACCTCACACTAGGAAATGCTAAAAGAACATTATTAGTCCACAAATTGTAATTTCAGCCCACAGAGACTTCCTTAGAGTGCAAAAGAGCGTCAAATAGACGACTTGTAGTGAATTAGCAAAAACCTTTCAATATTGCTGTGTAGCTTCCCACTTTTCGCACAATAGCATTATTTTCTTTGAAGGGAGGACGCGTTGAGCAACGCATTTTTATGAGGGCACACGCATGAATGTGTAGACTTTCTGGTGGTGTTGTGATGTCACACACCATTCGATTACTATGATCAGCCTAAAAGTATAAGAAGAAATACAACTTGTTTCATGCTGCAACTTGCCAAGTCCTCCTCCGCATACAAATCAAGAAACATTCATTCGCTTACCAGCTAGAAAACTTTTGATTGTTTCTACAAGCCATATATTGTTTTGTAGTGCACACGTATGCATGACAGGAAATGTGAATAATTAATTATGAGGAATGAAGTGAATTTAGTTTGTGTAAATTGATACTTGCATATCTAGGGAACTGTGTCAACCCTGTTGAGCCTGTTGAATGCCAAAGGACAAGTCGTGGGGGCTGTGGTTCAATCTGCCCCTCCAGTTCTTGCCAGTGTGACCAGAACTGCTGGAGATGTTCTTGCAGCCAAGGCCAGAATCTTCGGAGCCGTTACTCAGGTTGGTGCTGCTGTAGCCAATTCCATAGGAAGTTTTGCTGGAAACCATGCAAACGCTCTTGGGGGAACTACGACAGCTGGAGCAGGCTGGTCTGCTCCTGCCAAATAAACATTCCAATCAAAAACTCACATGAGGTGTAGAGATCTTAGGTTATCCCCATCACAGAAATAGAATAGCTAGCTTCTTATAACCATTCTCAAGTCATAAATAATAGAGTTAGGAAAGAAAGAACTCAGTCATAATATTTTATAATACACCACTTGACTTCAGTTTGAATCGATGACATTTTGTATGATCCTTTGTCTCTATTTTTTCATTATTTTTCCGCACTCAGTAAAGTAAGAACTCCTTCAATGCATTATCAGTAGTCGAGTACCGTAAACCAAAGCTATATTCAGATATATTCAGTTTTTCCAGAAATTATTCATCAATTTGTTGACTGAAGTAGATTATTATCGTCTGCTAGGAAATTGAAACTTTATAAAAGTGGTTGTATGTTTTTTTGAATGATGCGGAACATATGAAAGAGATATGAACGAGAATGTCTGCTCAATTTACATTTATAATAGTACGAGATTAGTTAATTGTTTTGTTGTCCGTAAAGTAAGACCAGTAGATTTAAGTTGTTTGTATGCAAGTATGTTGAATGAATGTGTTCATTAGCTTTTAGTTGTTTGTTTGTGTTTGATAATAAGCTTATGACAAAAACTTGACTTGTAATTTGTGAAAAATTAACGAAATTTCGACTAACTTCACCCGAACGCAGTGAGCAAGATATAAAAATACGTATGAAAGATATCGAATGAATCAGGTAAAAATGGAATTGACTGCGTGCTACAGAAGAAGAAATCTTCAGTGAGATTCCAATATAAAACTTGACTTGGGATGTGTGTAATATGAAGAACATTATATGACGAACTATACAAGTTGAAATAATTCTACACTAGCTTTACTATACTATTTGTACTTTTGACCAATTACAAACTTATTTTCGGGACATAAAAAGTAAAGATATATACGAGTGGAAATGAATTGTACTTGACAAATAACGTGAAGATTATTATTGTTACTTTAACTAATTATTTTCCCGACTTGATATAAAATGCCATTAGAATTACTTAAGCTACTTATTTTTTGTAAGTCTCTAAGCATTTGAGGGATGAATACTTGTGACAATTGATACCATTAACTGGACTACACGCAGAGCGCCTTGCTGTAGTTGATATTTCATCACGTATACTGTGGAACTGACACGAGACACACACTGGAATAAAGATTTATTATATACAAATATCAAACTTGACACACTTGACTTTGATTTACTTACAAACTTAACCCATCATGATGTGAGAAGGTACAACGGTCCGACACGCGTCCTTTCCTATCTTACAGTATGAGATGAGCGTGACAAACTTAACTTCCTTGAAGATATTGCTGGCATTAAACTATATGAGAATTGAATAATGCTGTAAATAGGGAGTTTTAATTGCTGATTTAAGGGCGGCACCCGTTTGGTCACCGATAATATTGGTACAGTCCTCAATACCACGATCCGCGTAGGGACTAAAGCTGTAGATTCCGGCGGACGGATTTTTACAGCAGGGACGAAAGCTTTAAGAATTAGTGTAGGAGCAGTCATCAGAGGCTTTCAAAGTGTTCTTGAGGTACTTCTTTCTTGGCGTATAATCTAGCCTGCGCTTCATTTAATCAATCTCTCATACTAACAACACCGCACTAAAAGAATAAGGAGCCATCAGAGTTCTGTAGTCTGTGTGGGAATCAGATTATTAACCTAAAAACTACTAAAAACAATGTGAATCAGGTAGCTATTATTCCCCTAAACGAGTGTATATAACTAACACCAAACGGCTGAAAAGGGAGAGTGAAGATCTCGATGAACAACTGGGAATATGGACCTCTTCTCATAATTTATCTAAAAACTTTAACATTGAATTTTAACCCGTATGCAAATCTATGAGACACATACGCCATCCCGAATCTAACAGAGACTATGAAGAATACGTAAGTATCACATCAAAAATCAACTGTTGTATTATATCCTTGAGTAGGCACTGTATACACACTCTTAAGATGAAACAATAGAAATGCCTTTAGTCCCTCAACGTTCCTACACACTCCAAGATGTACATTACATGATTATCCTTTTAGTCAATCAGTCTTTCCTTGGTTTATGGTGAAAAACTAGAATATATTAATATAATGTCCAGTTGCAAACTCTCACTACTCTAAAAAGATGGGTTGACGAGACTTTATTTGTACAAATGTGACTTCACTTATTCTAAGCTTACAAAATGAACCTCTTTTGTTATAAATATACATTTTGCTTTTGACCTGACGCGCAAAAGATGACCTGTGTGTGATTACGATAAGCTGCATACACAAAATCAAGTAGAGAAGCGAAAAATTGGAGTTTTGTTGTACATATTCTTCCAATTGTATAAATGCACAAAAATGTCGATTGAGCTTTTGGGGAAACAAATTTTGGTTCATGTGGAAATTACAAATGTATTTAATTAACATGATTTATTTTGCAGTCTGCCGTTAACTTTGCCAGTCAGTTGGCTCAAACAGTGACCAACACTTTCGCTGGACTCTTCAATGGACCAAATGCCATCAACTTCAACGCTCTGACGGCAGGAAGATCCGGGGAAGGTCCTGCAGCCGTTCTCGGGGGAGTTGGAAATGTACACTCACAATAAGCAATTTATTTCTCATTGACGATTAATGCGAAGACTAGCGACTTATCTAGCGATATAAAAATGCCTCACTCCTTCACTCATTAAAACATTAACCTAGTCACTTCTACCTATAGTGTAGTTAATGAGTACCTTTTATGTTCCCAATTATACCTACTACATGAACCTTCATAATAATCCCCACATAATCCCTATGTACAATTGTTACAACAACCCTATCCTGTGTGTAATCCTGTAATCAACTAGCTCTATATTCTTGTATCCTGACTAACTGATCATTAAATTCTGGTTAACCAGTCTCTCTACACTAATCCTTAATTTCCCCTCTTGCCTCTGACATGTCAAACTCTCTTTAATTGACCACGCTTCCTCTATTTATATTTATTTAATTAATTTAAAATAATTTATACAGTTCGCCCAGACCGTGATCAACACTAAGCTAAACTTGCTCAATGGAATTTTGTCTCCCTTCACTGGAGGACGACCACTCCTCGGAGGACTTGGAGGAGGTTCAGGTTCCTCCAACCCACTCGCAGCTCTCTTCTCTCCACAGTCATCATCTTCGTCTTCTTCCAGTGGCAGTGGGGGTTATGGAAGTGCTTCCGAACCCAACTTCAGGATTACTATCGCTGCCTCAACTCCCGCAAGTGCCAAAAGCTCAACTGATGGCGAAAGCCCTGTAGGTGTTTCAACCCCAATCGTCTCTTAAAGCCAACAAACTTGTTGTTGGTCTTTATCGTTTTACTATTTTTGAAACCAACTCATTCCAAACTACAGTAATATCAAGTCTACCGTCGCAGCAAAATTTTCAGTCTTCCCTTTCAATACCATCGTTAATACTTTTTGCAAGTTATTCATTTGAGACAACACTTGCTGGGCAAATTCCTACAGAGTTTCTGTCCGTTCTTAACTAGTAGCTATTAGTACTTCAGTTCTTGCATTCAATTATCTAAAATATTATGAAAATACTTGCTGTGTTTAAAACACTTCCACTTTTAAGTAGATATAATTACAAGATCACGACTGATTTCTCACGTTACTGTTTTATAGTTTAGTACATATATATATACATCAAATACACGATAGTAATGTTTCATGGAGTTACTGATTAGCTGTAGTTAGATTTGCGATGCTCAAACCACGAGAATTAAAGCAAAAGACATTTTATTGATACGATTTTTCGTCAAAGTAAGAGATAGATACACAACAAGTATTATATTAAATAGAAGACACTTCGATACCCTTAAGTTCCTAGTGAATAATACAAGACAGACTGTGACTACACGCTAAAACTTTGTCATGCAAAAAGAGACTAGAAAACTTACTGAAGCCAAAGGACGATTTAGTATTGTAGGCAGATTAACATTACTTTTAGGACTTAAGTAGTTTTAGGAATCAGCGAAACCCATTTGCATAGGGTTTTAGGGGGAACAGAGTGGTTTAAAGTCCTCGTTGAGACTGTCCTCTTTGGATTTCAGAATTTTTTGATGGCATCGAGAGTCAATCTAGCGTTGGATAACTATTAGCTATACAAATATTAGGTCATAGGTATCAAATAGCTATTGTTTATGACACAACAAACAACAAATCTAACTGCCATACTGACACACACACACACTCACACAATTCAGAGATGTACATCAGTTGTTCTTAAATTTATCATATAACTAACAGTAAAAGTCCGAAGCTGGACACAATGCTTTTTGACTTATTGTTGACGGAGATATGTTTGTATCAAGTAGAGTATATGCTTTGTGTTTTACTGTAAACGTGCAATACATATCTGGTAGGCTTATATTATTGGAAGTTGTTGGAACAGGGTCAAAAAGGTTTGCATGAATTTCAGAAGTACAACGTATAATATGATGATGGTGATCGAGTAAGTACGTATATGGTCAAGATCTGACATAATAATGTTTCAAGGGACAGAAATGATTTGACTGTTTAATGATTATCGGTTCAAGTTGATTTCTGTGTCATTAATTTCCTTACGAATCAACGCGCAATTGAAAACGCTGGTGATATTCTTTCCGGACACATTTTTAACGAAACATATAAATCGCGGTAATGAGTGTGTTATACTGTGCTATATAGTCAATAGATTTTTGAAGAGTGGAAAGAAAAGTATAATTTTACTATTGAATGTGATTTAGACTAAGAAAAAAAAATAAATGAATTCCCATTACAGAAATGACCGGAGAATAATAAGAAGCAAGAGTAAAATTTGACATTTATGTTGTGCATGAATCGCTTTTCTATAATATTATTTTGCTTTTTGTCCATCATGTTCATATTTGTGTGCAATGCTCCTTGTGCTTTTGTGTTTTAATTTTGTTGTGTGTACATACAAAGTATTTCATATGAATGATGCATGATTATAAATGTGCCAATTGTCTTGTGTGAAATTGTCTGCTGGTTCGTTTTTAATACACGGGGAATTCGGGAAACTAACCAAATATAACTGCCTGCTACAAAATAACAATAACAGTTAACGAAACTACTACTACTACTACTACTCACTGGACTTAACTAATACGACGTCGGGTAAACATTACTTATTACAATTGAAACCCAATAATAATCCATATCACAGGTGCTAAATATGGTTTTGTGTGTGACTATTTAAGCTTTAAACTAATAACTAATCATTTTACCCCACAGCGTCCAGTTAGATTCTTCCAACCAACGACAAAATCTCCAAGTTCTGATGCAGGAAATATTTTTGCTAATTTGGGAAGAGGACTTTTTGGTGGAATGTTTGATCAGTTGGGAGCGTCAGCCAGGACGAGAGATACTTCTAATGCTAATTCTTTCCTTGCTCAGATTCTTCCAAGTCAGACAAGAAATTCTGCATCGTCCTCTTCCAGTAATAAAGCTGCCACTTCCTCAAAGAATTCAAATTCAGAAGCTCAACGACAACAGCTCGACTCATTACTCGCTCTACTTCTACCTAGTTCCCGTATTACGGCTAACTAAACTTAAAAACTTACTGTGCCTTTATTTATTGCACTAATAATATTTATACACTCAATTCAGACTTATCAGACTTATATAATATTGCTTAAGCTTCTAATCATATTTAATTACTGCGCACGGATTCACCTCATAAATTTATGCATGTCCGTTATACATGCATGTGGTTATGGCTTATTCGATCGATGTTATTTAAATGTGTGTCTGCATGGCCATTAAAAGAAACATGTTCTGATCATCTTTGTTACTTCGCATACAGTTATTAATAACTTGGTGCAAAATATTTCGGTGAGTTAAATGGTATTAAAATCAAAACCACCATATATGCATCCTCATATTCATTCATCTACAACCTGCATGATACTTCAACCATCATCGAAAGCATATTTTTGCATCTGTTCCTCTTTCAGTTGACGTGATTTATGTAAAACTTATAAAAACACAATACTTGTAACTGACAAGCTTCAAGCCATTAAAAAATCAAATCGACTCCATAAAACCCCCTGAATAAACTCTCAATATTTCGTTTTATTTTAAATTCATGATCAAAATCTGAAGAGCATTATTGAATCAGAATCGGCAGAAACTGGAGCTTAAAACCCTATGAAAACATGAACATTTTTGGAGTTAAAGCTGCCAGAGACATACACAATACAACTCGAGGCTCGAGGTTAGGTTTCTTCACACAAGAATAGCTCGAAGAACAAGGAGCAGGAGTGTGAAGCCTCTTCTGACAATTTAATGGCATTAGATACATTACGTATAGAGTCGATCTCGGATGTAAACAAAAGGGGGAAAGAAGAAGAAGAGGGTCGGATCGGCAGTATATAAGTCAGAAGAATGTGTCCACATATATATAAGCAATAATGTAATCCTCCTTCAAACATTCAATCTAATAATGCTTTCCTTCTTCTCTCCTCTACGCCCACTAAGAGTTGATCATGAGGAGATGAATACTACATAAGCAGCAGCAGCTTTCCTCTCTGCACAGAAACAAAATACACAGACATCATGTGTACATTCATCTGTACTTAAGG
>Ga0194135_10000070_pt1 | contig 55212 bp, 51 predicted proteins | sample LitLau_LLRF_2013_FD_134024 | JGI IMG/M metagenome (GOLD analysis project Ga0194135, IMG submission 134024) | Freshwater sediment microbial communities in response to fracking from North America - Little Laurel Run_MetaG_LLRF_2013 (version 2) | ecosystem: Environmental > Aquatic > Freshwater >...
CAGCGCCAGGCCGAGAGCCTGATCCTGGTGCCACAGCTGCTGCTGTTGCTGGTGAGCGCCGCCGAGCAGCGCCAGTTCAACCCCGCCAGCCTGCGCTTCGCCGCGGTCGGCGGGGCCAAGGTGTCCCTGGAACTGCTGCTGCGGGCCCAGCGCCTGGGCCTGCCGGTCTACGAAGGCTACGGGCTGTCGGAGTGCGCCTCGGTGGTGTGCCTCAACCGTCCCGGGGCACATCGCCCGGGCAGCGTCGGCCAGCCCTTGCCCCATGTGCGGGTGCATCTGGCGGCCGATGGCGAGGTGCTGATCGAGGGTTCGTTGCTGCTGGGCTACCTGGGGCAAACCGACACGCACGAGGGCTGGTGGCACAGCGGCGATATCGGTGAGTTCGACAGCGACGGCTACCTGTACCTCAAGGGCCGCAAGAAGCATCAGTTCGTTACCAGCTACGGGCGCAACGTCAACCCCGAATGGGTCGAGGCCGAACTGACCCAGCGCAGCCACATTGCCCAGGCCTTCGTCTACGGCGAGGCCCTGCCGCGCAACCACGCCCTGCTCTGGCCCCATCGCGCGGACTGCAGCGACAGCCAGCTGGCGGCCGCCGTGGCCCAGGCCAACGAGGCCTTGCCCGATTACGCCCAGGTTCACCAGTGGACCCGCCTGCCACAGCCCTTCACCCCGGCCAACGGCCTGCTGACCGCCAACGGTCGGCCGCGTCGCGAGGCCATCGTCGAACACTACCGCGACCTGCTCTGCCCCCACCTTCATTCCGAGGAATCATCGTCATGAGTTTTTTCGACCAACTGCAAGCCGCCACCGCCCAGGAGCGGGAGCACCTGTTCAACCTGCCGATCATTCGCGAAGCCGTGGCCGGCCAGGTCAGCCTTGAGGGCTACCGGGCCTTCCTGACCCAGGCCTATTACCACGTGCGCCACACCGTGCCGCTGATGATGGCCTGTGGCGCACGCCTGCCGGAGCGCCTGGAATGGCTGCGCAGCGCGGTGTGCGAGTACATCGAGGACGAATACGGCCATGAACAGTGGGTGCTCAACGACATCGTCGCCTGCGGCGGCGAGCGCCGGGCGGTGCGCGACGGCCAGCCCTGCCTGGCCATCGAGTTGATGGTGAGCTTTCTCTACGACCTGATCGCCCGCGGCAACCCGGTGGGCCTGTTCGGCATGGTCAACGTGCTGGAAGGCACCAGCATCGCCCTGGCCACCATGGCCGCCGGGAGCATTCAGGAGAGCCTGCAACTGCCGCAGAGCGCGTTCAGCTACCTGGCCTCCCACGGCGCCCTGGACATCGAGCACATGCAGACCTACCGGCGCCTGATGGATCGTCTCGACGACCCTGCCGATCAGGCCGCGGTGATCCATGCCTCCAAGGTGGTCTACCACCTCTACAGCGAGATGTTCCGCGGTCTGCCACGTGTCGGGGAGCGCGCCCATGCGTCTGCCTGAAACCCGCGCGGTGCTCACCGGGGCCAGTGGCGGCATCGGTCTGGCCATCGCCGCCGCCCTGTGCGCCAGTGGTGCCCAGGTGCTGGCCGTGGCCCGGCACAAGGAGCCCCTGGCGCCGCTGCTGGCGCGCTACCCCAAGCAGCTGTGCTGGGTGTCGGCGGACCTGACCTTCCTCAGCGACCGGCGCAAGGTGCTGCTGGCCGCCGAGGCCATCGGCGGCGTCAACCTGTTGATCAACGCCGCCGGAATCAACCACTTCGCCATGCTCGAACAGCTCGATGATGCCGAGATCAACGCCATGCTGGCGGTCAACATCGGCGCGCCGATGTGCCTGACCCGCCTGCTGCTGCCGATGCTGCAACAGGCGCCCAGCGCCATGGTGGTCAACGTCGGCTCCACCTACGGCTCCATCGGCTACCCCGGCTACGCTGCCTACTGCGCCAGCAAGTTCGCCCTGCGCGGTTTCTCCGAGGCCTTGCGCCGGGAGCTGGCCGATACCCGGGTCAACGTGCTCTATGTGGCGCCGCGCGCCACCCGCACCAGCATGAACAGCCCCGCGGCCCAGGCCTTGAACGATGCCTTGAAAAGCAACGTCGACGATCCGCAGACCGTGGCCAACGCGGTGCTGCACGCCATCGCCGGCGACCACCGCGAGCTGTACCTGGGCTGGCCGGAACGGTTTTTCGTGCGCCTCAACAGCCTGCTGCCGAATCTGGTGGACCGCGGCCTGCGCAAACACCTGCCGCTGATCCGGCGGCTGAGCATTCGATCCGAACGGGAGCACGAGGAACCATGAAAACCCTGATCAGTGCGCTGTTACCGGGCTGCCTGAACCTGCCGCCCGGCCCCCGAGGCCCTGCAAGGTTGCGCCTACACCAGCCTCGCCGCCCTGTATGATCGCGTTCCCGGCTGGCCCTTAGGTTTCGGCGACGCCGACAAGGCCGCAGAACTGCTCAAGCAAGCCTTGCAGCACAACCCTGACGGCCTGGATAGTCTGTACTTCCGGGGTGACCACCTGTATCGCCAGGGCCGCTACGGCGAAGCCCGGGGCGCCTTGCTCAAGGCCTTGCAGGCGCCACCGCGCCCCGGGCGGGAAGTGGCCGACCAGGGCCGGCGCGCAGAGATCCAGGCCTTGTTGGCCGAGGTGGGCAAGAAAATCAAATGACCGGAACAGGACAGGAGTCGATGTGCGCTTACTACTGATCGAGGACGACCAGCCCCTGGGCGAAGGTATCCACCAAGCCTTGAGCCGCGAAGGCTACACCGTGGACTGGCTCAAGGACGGCAACAGCGCGCTGCATGCGCTGCTCAGCGAAACCTTCGACCTGGCCCTGCTCGATCTCGGTCTGCCGCGCCTGGATGGCCTGCAAGTGCTCAAGCGCCTGCGCGACAGCGGCGCGACCCTGCCGGTGCTGATTCTCACCGCCCGGGACGCCACCGAGGACCGCATCGCCGGCCTCGACGCCGGCGCCGACGACTACCTGATCAAGCCCTTCGACCTGGACGAACTCAAGGCCCGGCTGCGGGCCCTGCTGCGGCGCAGCGCCGGCCGCGCCCGGGTGCTGATCGAGCATGCCGGCATCAGCCTCGACCCGGGCACCCAGCAAGTGCATTACCACGGCGAGCCGGTGGCCCTGACGCCCAAGGAATACCAGCTGCTCTACGAACTGCTCTCGCCGCCGGGCCGGGTGATGACCCGCGACCGCCTGCTGCAACTGCTCTACGGCTGGAATGAAGAGGCCGAGAGCAACACCCTGGAAGTGCACATCCACCATTTGCGCAAGAAGTTTTCCGCCGACCTGATCCGCACCATTCGCGGGGTGGGTTACCTGGTGGAGGAGCGTCGATGAATTCGATCCGCCGGCGCACCCTGACCCTGATCATCGGTCTGCTGTTCGCCGGCCTGTTGATTCTGACCAGCTTCAACCTGCACGACAGCAACCACGAGATCGACGAAGTCTACGACGCCCAACTGGCGCAACATGCCCGTCTGCTGCTGGGCATCATGCGCATGCCCAACAGCAGCATCGACCAGGCCCAGCTGTATCACGCCTTCAACCTGGCGCTGAGCCAGGCCATGCCCCAGGTCGACGGGCACCCTTACGAGAGCAAGATCGCCTTCCAGGTGTGGAACCGCAAAGGCAGCCTGCTGGTGCGCACCACCAGCGCCCCCACCTATGCCCTGCAGCCCCTGGCCCCGGGTTTTGGCACCGCTCTGGACCCCAACAACCATCAGTGGCGCACCTTCACCCTCGAAGACCAGGACTCGGGCCTGCGGATCTGGGTCGGCGAGCGGGTCGATGTGCGCAGCGACCTGGTCAGCCGCATCATGCGCCACACCCTGTGGCCCAACGTCCTGGGCAGCCTGTTGCTGGCGGTCATCATCTGGCTGGCCATCGGCTGGGGCCTGCGGCCGCTGGCCAATATGGCCGCCACCCTGCGGGCGCGACCCAGCGGTTCCCTGGAGCCCTTGCACCTGGAGCCCCTGCCCAGGGAGCTGGAGCCCATGCAGGCGGCCCTCAACCGCATGTTGACGCAGATCCAGGAATTGCTCGGTCGCGAGCGACGCTTCATTGCCGATGCCGCCCACGAACTGCGCACGCCCCTGGCGGTATTGCGGGTGCACGCGCAGAACCTGCTGCAAGCCGGCACCGAGCAGGAGCGCCGGGCGTCCCTGGAATCGCTGATCCTCGGCGTCGACCGCGCCGGACGCCTGGTCAACCAACTGCTGACCATGGCCCGCCTGGAGCCCAAGGCACAGGTGCCCATCGAGCAGACCATCGACCTGGCCCATACCGTGCGCGACAGCCTGGTGCAGCTGACCCCATGGCTGTTGAACAAGGGCCTGGAACTGTCGTTCGACGTCGACGAACGCGCCTACCCGATCCGCGCGGAGGCGGCCTCCATCGACATCGCCCTGAACAACCTGATCAGCAACGCGGTGAACTTTTCACCGGCCAATGGCGTGATCAACGTGCGCCTGACCCAGGCCGGCGAACACTTCGAACTCAGCGTCGAGGACCAGGGCACGGGCATCGACGAAAGCCAGCGCGAGCGCTTGTTCGAGCGTTTCTACAGTCGCGGCAACGCCCACGGCGCCGGCCTTGGGCTGACCATCGTAAGCGTCATCGCCGGGCACCTGGGCGGCGCGATCAGCCTCGACAACCTGCCCCAGGGCGGGCTGCGCGCCACCCTGTCGCTCCCCTGCGATCAACCGCTGCGGCTGGGCAGTGCCTGGACGGCGCGCCGCGAGCCATAGCCCATGGGCAGGCGCCGGGACCGAACGCTCAATCCGGCGTGGCCTTCGCGGACAGCGCGATCAAGTGCTCGCCACAGCCGAAGCCGCCCACCGCATTGTCGTACCAGGACACCTCCACCACCGCGATGCAGTCGTCATAGGACTGCCCCACCAGCGTGCCGTCGGCCTTGAACACCCGCAGGTAGCCGCCAACGCTGTAGCGCGAACTGTCGCCATCGCCGGGCATGGTCATGCTGGGAATCCAGGTGCGCCAGCTGAACAAGCGGTACTTCTGGTAGTAGAAGGCCTGGTCGGGGCTGTAGTTGCGGTCCTGATACGGCGTGCCGTAGTAGAACGGGCCATAGGCCTGGTAGGCCAGGAACAGCGCCAGGGCGGCGCCGAGAATGAGCTTGATCTTTTTCATTGCAGGGTCGTTCCTTTTACCCGTGGACACATCAAGAAGTGTGCTGGCCCAGCATGCGCAGGCAGGCCTGGACAATGGCCTCGGCCAGGACACGGCCGTCGTCCTCGCCGGCGGCGATCACGTCGTCGGTGGCGCCATGCACCCCGGCGTAGATCAGCGAGGCAATCACCCCCGGCTGGGCCAGGGACCAGCAGCCGGCGCGCTGGCCGCCGTGAAGAAGGCCCAGCAACTGTTCGAGGATCGCGTTCTTTTCCGGGTTGCCACGGTCGTGGTGATGGTGGTTGGGGTAGACGATGTCGTGCAGGCGGTATGTGTCGAGGTAGGCCTGCACGCTGGTGCGGATCCAGCTGCAGACCTTCGCCACCCAGTCGTCTTCCGGGCAGGCCGCCACCGCCTGCTCCAGGCGCTGCAGGTAGTGCTGGGTATAGCGCTGCCCCAGGGCCACCAGCAGTTCGTTCTTGGAGGGGAAGTAGTGGTAGAAGGTGCCCTTGGCCACATCGGCGCGCTGGACGATCTCGCTGATGGTGGTGGCTTCCACGCCCTGGCTGAGAAACAGGCTCTCGGCGGCGGCCATCAGCTCTTCCAGGCGCACCTCGGCCGGCTTGGTGCGCGGCCGCGGCTGGGCGGTGGCAGGCTGGGGAACCGGGGAGGATTTCACACTCATTGATGCATCCGGGCTGCTCGACAAAGGTCGACATTCTAGGGCAACGGCGCCGGAAAAGAGAGTTGAGAATCGATATCATTTTCCATTGACCGACGGTCAGTCGAAATACTATGCTCGCCGCGAAAGCCCATTCCAGCACCTGCGGGAGACTCCTCATGGACCGCTATCGCCGCCCTGCCCTGGTAGCCGCCGCCTACCTCGGGACCTTCCTCGCGTCCCTTGACATCAGCATCGTCAACGTCGCCCTGCCGACCTTGCAGCACGCCCTGGCTACCGGCCTGGGCGGCCTGCAATGGGTGGTCAATGCCTACGCCATCTGCCTTTCGGCGTGCATGCTGTCGGCCGGGCCGCTGGGCGACCGCTTCGGCCACAAGCGCTGCTGGCTGATCGGCGTGCTGCTGTTCTGCCTCGGCTCGCTGCTGTGTGCCCTGGCCCAGGAACTTGCGCTGCTGCTGGCCGGGCGCGCGGTGCAGGGATTGGCCGGGGCCCTGCTGATTCCCGGGGCGATGCCGATCCTCAGCCACGCCTTCCCCGAACCACGGCAACGGGCCCATGTGATCGGCGGCTGGTCGGCGTTCAGCGCCCTGGCGCTGATTCTCGGCCCCTTGCTCGGTGGCCTGCTGCTGGAGCACCTGGGCTGGCAGAGCATTTTCCTGATCAACCTGCCCATCGGCCTGCTGACCCTGCTGCTCGGTGGCTTCGGCATCAGCGAGCGCAAGCACCCTCAGCACGCCGCGCTCGATCCGCTGGGCCAGGCCCTCAGCATGCTCTGCCTCGGGGCCCTGACCTACGGGCTGATCGTCGCTGGCGAGAGCGGTTTCGACAGCCGCGCAGCCCTCACTTCCTGGCTGCTGGCAAGCCTGGCCCTGCTGGGCCTGATCCTGGTGGAGCGTCGAGTGCAACGACCGCTGGTGCCGCTCACGCTGTTGCGCCAGCGGCCCTTCGCAGTGGCCAACCTGGCTTCGTTCATCCTCGGGTTTTCCTGCTACAGCAGCCTGTTCTTCTTCTCGATCTTCCTGCAGCAGATCCAGGGCTGGTCTGCCGCCGACAGCGGCCTGCGCATGCTCCCGCAGTTCGTCGTCACTGGCGTGGTATCGATGCTTTTCGGCCGCTTGCACCGGCGCATCCCCCTGCCTTGGCTGATGATCGGCGGCTATGGCCTGGTGGGCCTGGCGATGTGCGCCATGGCCGGTTTCGACGCTCATACGCCCTATTGGCTGGTGGGTTCGCTGTTCGCACTGCTGGGGCTGGGCATGGGCCTGGCGGTGCCGGCCACCGGGCTGGTGGTCATGGCCTGCGCACCGGCGGAGCGCGCCGGGATCGCCTCGGCCAGCATGAACGCCCTGCGCCAGACCGGCATGAGCGTCGGCATCGCCCTGCTCGGCAGCCTGATGAGCGCCCGCGCCGTGCAGGTGCTCAGCAAATCCGGCGCGGCGGCCGGGTTCCACGGCGCCACCGAACTGGCCCGGCAAGCGGTGACCGAGCACCGCCTGCCGCTGCACCTCCCGTTGTTCGGCGAACTTTATGGCGCCGCCATGACCAGCGGTTTCCGCCTGGCCATGGCCCTGGCCGGCTGCGCCAGCCTGCTGGCCATGGGGCTATTGCTGCTGACCCGCGAACAAGCGGCCCACGCCCCGGTCGTCGAGGCCTGCCAGTAGCTTCTGCGGCGGGCCCGCACCGGCCGGTGGCTATATCGACCAGGCCCAGGACCGCTACATCCGGTCTGACGGCCAAGGCATCGAGCGTGCTCGGCGAATGTCGCAAAGACGTTGTTCGAGGTCGAATCCAGCCCGCCGCCCAGACGCGGGCTGTCCATACTCAAGGCCCATTCCCCGGTAATGGAATACCCCGTGAACCTGCCATCGGTCCTGCCCGGCAACACCCCGCTCCTGGTCAACCCGCTGCGTCTGGAACAGGACGATCTGCGGCACTTTCAAGAGCGCGGCTTCATCAAGCTGCGCCAGTTGCTGACCCCGACAGCCATCGAGCACCTGCGTGAACTGGCCGACAGCCAGCTGCGCCCCAGCCGCACCAGCACACCCGCCCATGGCAACGGTTTCAGTCGCCTGACCCACCAACTGGGGCAGATCGGCATCCTCGAACGCTTGTACCGGCAAGCGGCCTTCGCCCAGGTGCTGACCCGCCTCACCGGCTGCCGGCTGATCGTCAGCGAGGCCCAGAGTTTCGAACTGCAGACCGGACGCTCGGGCTTTGCCTGGCACTACGACTCGCTGAACTTTCGCTACATCCGCCCCCAGGACCCGGCCTTCAGCCTGTGGCTGCCATTGCAGCCGGTGCGCCCGCAAGGCCAGGGCGGCGGCATGGCCTGGGTGCCGCTGTCGCGGTGCTCGGCCCAGGCCAACTTCCAGTTCTCGCGCCTGCTGGCCGAGCGGCTGGCCCAGGGCCTGCCGGTCAACGAGCTGTCCAATCACCTGCGCCACCTCTATTGCCCTCCCGGCGTGCTCAGCGAGAGTTTCGAGCAGCAGCGCATTGAAGACAGTTTCGACCCCGGCGACGCCCTGCTGTTCAGCAAATACCTCTGGCATCGCTCCAGCCCGCTGCTGGCCGGCGACCTGCAACGGCGCCAGGCGGTGACCCTGCGCCTGCTGGACTGGCGCGCGCGCCTCGACCCACTGCTGCAGGACGGCGAAACCCGTAGCGCCGGCGGTCTCGGCATGGGTCGTGAAGGCGGGCCGCTGCACCCGCAGTCCTATGGCTCGCGCTTTGTCGACATCCAGCCCGGCGCGCCGATCCGCAGTTCGGCCCATTGCGGGCCGATTCTCTGACTCCGGCTACGCACGCGCGCCCGGCTGCGGCCCGAGCAGCAAGCCCTGTTCCCGGGCACACAGCTGCACCAGGTAATCCCAGACCACTCGCAGCCGCACCGACTTGTGCAGCTCGCGGCGGGTGCTGATCCAGTAGGCGCGCTGGATGCTTTCCGCGGGTAGCAATGGCACCAGTTGCGGATCAGCGGCGGCCATGTAACACGGCAGCACGGCGATTCCCAGGCCGGAACGGGCCGCTTCCTGCTGGGCAATGACGCTGGTGCTGTGGAACACCACCTGGGGGTTGCGGCAGAAGCTGTTGAGGAACATCAGTTCCTGGCTGAACAGCAGGTCATCGACATAACCGATCCAGGCATGCCGCCCCAGGTCCTCGCGGCTACGCAACGGCGGCGCGCGGTCCAGATAGGCCTGGCTGGCGTACAGCGCCAGGCAGTAGTCGGTGAGTTTGCGGGTTACCAGCATGTCGGCGTTGGGCCGCTCCAGGTGGATGCTGATCTCCGCCTCGCGATTGAGGATGCTGACAAAGCGCGGCACCGCCACCAGCTCCACTTCCAACCCCGGATACCGCTCGAACAGGCCATACATGCGGCTGGCGAGGAACTTCACCCCCAGGCCCTCGGTGACGCCGACGCGGATCTTGCCCAGTGGCGCACTGGACTGGGTGATTTCTTCCTGCACCAGCAAGGCGACGTTTTCCATGGCCTCGGCGTGCTTGAGCAACGCCTCGCCGGCCGGGGTCAACTCGTAACCCTGGGCGTGCTGGACGAACAGCGCGGTGCCCAGGGCCTTCTCCACCGCCTCGATGTGCCGGGCCACCGTGGCGTGGGTGGTGTTCAGCCGCCGCGCCGCGGTGAGCAGGCGCCCGCTGCGTTGCAGTTCGAGAAAGTAGCGCAGGTCGTTCCAGTCGAACATGGAAAATCCTTATCGATGTCGAGGCCCGCAGTTGTTAGAAAACGCACAGCGGGTGGGCAAAAACTAACATTCTTTTGACGAAAGCTAACAACTAGGATGGAGCCACAAGAATCAGAACAACAAGAGGTCATGGATGCTTCCCGCCTTTGACGCCTACGACTACATCGTGGTCGGCGCCGGTCCCGCCGGCTGTCTGCTGGCCAATCGCTTGTCGGCCAATCCCCAGCACCGGGTGCTGCTGCTGGAAGCCGGCGGTCGCGACAACTACCCCTGGATCCATATCCCCGTGGGCTACCTGTTCTGCATCGGCAACCCGCGCACCGACTGGTGCTTCAAGACCGAAGCCGAACCGGGCCTGCAGGGCCGCAGCCTGAGCTACCCACGGGGCAAAGTGCTGGGCGGCTGCTCGTCGATCAACGGCATGATCTACATGCGCGGCCAGGCCGCCGACTACGACGGCTGGGCCGCCGAAGGCAACCCGGGCTGGAGCTGGCAGGAAGTGCTGCCGCTGTTCAAGAAAAGCGAGAACCACTTTGCCGGCGACAGCCAGCTGCACGGCGCCGCCGGTGAATGGCGGGTCGAGCGCCAGCGCCTGTCGTGGCCGATCCTCGATGCCTTCCGCAAGGCTGCGCAGCAGAGCGGCATCGGCAACATCGATGACTTCAACAGCGGCGACAACGAAGGCTGCGGCTACTTCCAGGTCAACCAGAAGGCCGGGGTGCGCTGGAACGCGGCCAAGGCCTTTCTCAAGCCGATCGCCCAGCGCGCCAATTTGCAGGTGCTGACCGATATCGAAGTGCAGCGACTGATCCTCGAAGACGGCCGCGCCAGCGCGGTACGGGCCGTCAGCCAGGGTCGCCCGGTGGATTTCAAGGCGCGCCGGGAGATCATCCTGTGCGCCGGTTCCATTGGCTCGCCGAGCATTCTGCAGCGCTCGGGAATTGGCCCCAGCGAGCTTCTGCAACGCTTGGGGATCGGGGTCAGCCACGCCCTGCCCGGGGTCGGCGGCAACCTGCAGGACCACCTGCAACTGCGCCTGATCTACCAGCTGGAAAACGCCCGCACCCTGAACCAGATCGCCGGCAGCCTGTGGGGCAAGATGGGCATGGGCCTGCGCTACCTGTATGACCGCAGCGGCCCGCTGTCCATGGCCCCCAGCCAGTTGGGCGCCTTTGCCCGCTCGGGCCCGGAGCAGACCCGGGCCAACCTGGAGTACCACGTACAGCCGCTGTCCCTGGAACGTTTCGGCGAGCCCCTGCACCGCTTCCCGGCCTTTACCGCCTCGGTCTGCGACCTGCGTCCGCAAAGCCGGGGCCGGGTCGAGATCCGCTCGGTGGACGCCGGCGCTGCGCCGTTGATCCAGCCCAATTACCTGAGCCACCCGGAGGACCTGCGGGTCGCCGCCGACGCCATCCGCCTGACCCGGCGCATCGTCGGCGCCCCGGCCCTGCAGCCGTTCAAGCCCAGCGAATACCTGCCCGGGCCGCAGCTGCAGAGTGAGGAACAACTGCATGAAGCGGCGGCGCGCATCGGCACCACCATCTTCCATCCGGTGGGCACCTGCCGCATGGGCAGCGACGCCCACGCCGTGGTCGACGCGCAACTGCGGGTGCACGGCATTCCCGGACTGCGGATTGCCGATGCCTCGATCATGCCGCGCATCACCTCCGGCAACACCTGCTCGCCGACCCTGATGATCGCCGAGAAGGCTGCCGAACTGATCCTCGCCAGCGTCCCCAGGAGTACCGTCCAGCACAAGCAACCCGCCACCCCGGCATGACCTTAGGAACAGATGCACCCGATGTAGGAGCCGGCTTGCCGGCGAAGGCGCCGCCAAGGCCGGCACCTGGCTCAAGGGCCGCTTCGCTGGCAAGCCAGCTCCTACGGTCGGCAGGGAAACGAAGGCTTAACGCGCGCGCGATAAGCCTGCAGCAACGGCGCCGGTCACGGCGTCGGCAGTGGAACAACAACAATAATCACTGTAAGGAAGCCCCCCATGTCAGAACACGTACAGCCCCTGAACCCGCCCCTGCAGGACGCCACCGCCAAGGGCGGGCAGAAGGTCATCTTCGCCTCGTCCCTCGGCACGGTGTTCGAGTGGTATGACTTCTTTCTCTATGGCGCCCTGGCGGCGGTGATCAGCAAGCAGTTCTTTGCCGGGGTCAACGACACCACGGCGTTCATCTTCGCCTTGATGGCCTTCGCCGCCGGCTTCGTGGTGCGCCCCTTCGGCGCCCTGGTGTTCGGCCGCCTGGGGGACATGATCGGGCGCAAGTACACCTTCCTCGCCACCATCATCCTCATGGGCCTGGCGACCTTCGCCGTGGGCCTGCTGCCCAACTACGCCAGCATCGGCATCGCCGCGCCGATCATCCTGGTGGCCTTGCGCATGCTCCAGGGCCTGGCCCTGGGCGGTGAATACGGCGGCGCCGCGACCTACGTCGCCGAGCACGCGCCCCAGGGCAAGCGCGGCTTGCACACCAGCTGGATCCAGTCCACCGCGACCCTGGGCCTGCTGCTGTCGTTGCTGGTGGTACTGGCTTGCCGCTACTTCACCGGCGATCAGTTCGAGGTCTGGGGCTGGCGCCTGCCGTTCCTGCTGTCCATCGTCCTGCTGGGCATCTCCACCTGGATCCGCATGAGCCTGCACGAGTCGCCGGCCTTCCTGAAAATGAAAGAGGAAGGCCGCGCCAGCAAGGCGCCGATCCGCGAGTCCTTCGGCAAATGGGAGAACCTCAAGGTGGTGCTGATCGCCCTGTTCAGCATCAATGCCGGGCAGGCGGTGACCTTCTACGCCGCGCAGTTCTACGTTTTGTTCTTCCTCACCCAGTTCCTCAAGATGGACCCGGCCCTGGCCAACAGCCTGCTGATCATCAGCGTGGTGATCGGCGCGCCGATGTTCATCTTCTTTGGCTGGCTCTCGGACAAGGTCGGCCGCAAGCCGGTGCTGATGCTCGGCCTGTTGCTGGCCACGCTGCTGTACTTCCCGATCTTCAAGGCCCTGGCCCACTACGCCAACCCGGCCATCGACCAGGCCAGCCGCCAGGCGCCGATCAGCGTTAGCGCCGACCCGGCCACCTGCACCTTCCAGTTCGACCCCGTGGGCAAGGCGCGCTTCGACAGCCCCTGCGACAAGGTCAAGACCTTCCTGGTCAAGCAGGGCCTGCCCTACAACAGCGTCGCCGCCCCGGCCGGCAGCCCGGTGCAGGTCAGCATCGGCGAGGTGAAGATCGACGGCTTCGACGAAGCCGCCCTGCGCGGCGCGGTGACCCTGGCCGGCTATCCGCAGCAGGCCGACACCCAGAACGTCAACAAACCCATGGTGGTGCTGCTGATCGTGGCGCTGATCCTGATTGCCGCCATGTGCTACGGCCCGCTGGCGGCGCTGATGGTGGAGCTGTTTCCGACGCGCATCCGCTACACCTCGATGTCTCTGCCGTACCACATCGGCAACGGCTGGTTCGGCGGCTTCCTGCCGACCGTGTCCTTTGCCCTGGTGGTCTACACCGGCGATATCTTCTATGGCCTGTGGTACCCGGTGCTGATTACCGGGGTCAGCCTGGTAGTGGGCTTGCTGTGTTTGCGTGAGACTCGCGACATCGACATCAACCACAGGTGACGAGGCCTCTTGCTTGTAGGAGCCGACTTGCGGACGCCTTCGCCGGCAAGCCGGCTCCTACAAGGGGGCGGCTTGAATAAAACGCTGCTTTGCGCCACTGTCTCGGCACTTTTTCCGGCGGAGACCGAACATGCTGTTGATCCTTCCCGCAGTGCTGGCCCTGGTCTTGATCCTGGTGCTCTGGCGCCGCCAGAAAGCCCTCACGGCATTGCGTCGGGAAGCCTATATCCGCAGCTTCAGCCTGCCTCCGCGGCTGTTCGAACCGTTGCGCACCCAGCATCCGCACCTGAGCCTCAAGGACTGCCAACTGGTGGCCCAGGGCTTGCGCCAGTTCTTCCTGGCCTACCTCAAGAGCGGCCAGCGCTACGTGTCGATGCCGTCCCAGGTGGTGGACGACCTGTGGCATGAATTCATCCTGCATACCCGGGAATACCAGCAGTTCTGCAACCAGGCCTTCGGCCAGTTCCTCCATCACACACCCGCCGCGGTGCTGGGCCGGAACGCCGAGCAGAAAAGCGACAACGGGCTGCGTCGGGTCTGGCGCCAGGCCTGCCTGGAAGAGAACATCAACCCCGCCCAGCCCAGTCGCCTGCCGCTGCTGTTCGCCCTGGATGCCAAGCTGAAGATCGCCCGGGGCTTTCACTACGTTGCCGACTGCCAGTCCCTGCGGCGCCTGACGGACAACGCCACTACGGCTGCCGTGGTGCACTGCGGCAGCGAGCTGTACAGCAGTTCCTTCGACAGCGACTCCTCCAGCAGTGGCAGCGACAGTGACGGCTCGCGTTTCGGCGGCGACTGATCACCCGTGGGCCAGCGCCACCGATAGCCAGGTGGCCGAGGCAATGTCCTGGCGCTGTGATTTGCCAGGCGCGGGCGCAGACCAGGAGGCTTGCCTGAGCGTCGAACGAAACCGGCACATGGGCTGGGCGCGATGCCCAGCCCCCACATCAGAGCGCGCGGGCGCGGAAAAAATCGGGCTTTAGAACACGCGGATCGCCAGCTCGAAAACGCTCTCCCCACACCATGACGTCCTCCTGCGATGGCAACAGCATGGGGTGTGATCGATACCCTTTGAGCAGGGCCTCGATGCCTTGGGCAAAATCATGCCCAACAAAAAGCATCATGGACGCGACCAATCCGTTCAAGAACAAACGGCCTTGGCTGTCCAGCCAGAGCTGTCCATGACCATGATGTACATCACCCAAGCAAACAAAGTCGGTGCGCAGCGCTTCTTGCCAGCCATCTACTTGTTCATCGGGGCACGCCGGACAGCCAAACTCGATGTCACTAGAGGCACACTCCTCCCCCGTGCCGATATGCCCTACGGTCAATTCGCCAAATGCTTGCAGGATGCGAAATGCCGGATGTGCGCGGGGTACGTGACGATCAACCACAACGGCCCTGCCAGGGACCCATCCGGCAGCTCTGAAAAACGGTTCTATGTTCGGAGTCAGGAGATTCATGCGGCGAAGATAATCAAAGGGCAGGAAAAACGCAAAAGCCCTGGATACGGCCCCTGCCGGAACGCTATCCGTTGCTCCCCTGCCTCGGTCAAACCTGCCCGGGACCGGGGAGAACAAGGGGGGATAGGGGAAGAGTGATGCGGAAGCGGCGCATCGCGCGCCGCTCCACTGTTTCCGATCGATCAGGCGATGATGTCGGTAACGGCCGCCTGGCCCACGGTGCCCACGGCGAAGTCCACCGCGCCATGGCCGGTGAGGTCGATCATCAGGCTGGTCTGGTTGGTTTCGGCGAAGTAGGTGAGGATCGCGTCGCCGGCGTGGCCAGTGAAGCCGCTGACGAAGTTCAGGGTGGCGCCGGTGGAGGCAAACAGGCCGCTGAGGTCGATCTTGTCCTCGCCACTGACGAAATCCATGATCCAGTCCGGCGCGTCGAAGGTCGAATCCGAGGCCGCGCCGAACACGAAGGTGTCGGCCCCTGTCCCGCCCCACAGCGTATCGCCGCCACCACCGCCGTAGAGGATGTCGTTGCCGGCACCGCCTTCCAGGATGTTGGCCACGGCGTTGCCGATCAGCAGGTCATTGCCCGAGCCGCCGATGGCGTTTTCCACGGTCACGCCGTGGGCGATGGAGACGTTGCCCACCAGGCCGCCCACATCGGAGAAACCACCCTGGTTGAGGTTGATCTTCTGGTTCTGGGTGAAACCGGAGAAGTCCAGGGTGTCGTTGCCGCCACCGTCCCACACCGCGAACACCAGTTTGTCGGCATTGGAGTGGGCACTGTAGAAATCCCGCCCGGTGTTGGAGTTGAAGCCGTACACCGTGTCGTCGGCGCGGGTTTCATGGTTGGCGCCATAGAGCTTCTGCACCGCGACGATATCGTCGAGCAACGGCGCCGAGGCATAGGCACCGCTGCCGTCCTTGCTGAAGTTCTGCCCGGTGTTGCCCTCGCTCCAGTAGCTCATCAGGCTGTAGCCGCGGGTGTCCTGGGCGTAGGTGACATCCTTGTAGGTGGGGTTGCCGTTGCCGGCGTTGTACACGCCCGGATGGGACAGGCCCAGGGTGTGGCCGATCTCGTGGGTCAGGGTCTGGCGGCCGTAGTTGCCGTTGCCCGGGGTTTCATTGACCCGGTACTGGTCGTTGATCAGGTACCAGGACTGGCCGTCATAGCTGCCGCCGGATGGCAGGTAGGCAAAGGCCGCGCCGCCGGTGCTGACGTTGTAGTTGCCGAAGGTCATGTGACCATCGCCGCCCTTGGCGGCCTCGCTGAAGGTGACGTTGGCCACGTCCGACCAGGACTGCAGGGACAACAGCGCCTGGGCTTTCTGCAGCGCGCTGAACTCGCTGAAGCTGCCCAGGGCCGGGTTGTAGTTGGCCGGTTTTTCAGTGAGGAAGCTGTAGGTCAGGTCGATCTTGCCGTCGCCATTCTGGTCGTGCCAGGACAGCCCCTTGCGCAGGATCGAATCCGCCGCCTGGTCGGCGGTGAAGGAAGGCTTGCCGTTCACCAGCGTGCTGCCACCGCGGTCATACAGGTGGCTGAAGGTCTGGACCTGCAGGTAGGCACTGCTGGCCGCTGCGTCGGGGATGATCGCGTTTTCGTTGGTTTGCGAGAGTGTCTTCGACATTGCTACGTCCTTGTTCAAGACAAAAGATTTCCGATGGAACAGATACGACCCCGCCTGCGAGATCGTCCTGTCACTCGCCCGTTGAGGCGTAGAAAACCTGACACAGTCGTCAATTCTCAGTCCACGGTTTTTTTTGTCCGACAATTGTCCGAAAGCGCTCTGGCCCGGGGTCAATATTCCACTCGCGCGGCGCTCCGACAGCGGATAGGCTAAGCAGCGATCGGGGCAGAAAACGCTCACACCTGGCACTGCCCCACCGCTGTTCCATGAGGAGTCCGCGATGCGCAAAATCCTGCTGCTGGGCACTTTGATGATCTTCGCCGGCGCTGCCCACGCCGAAGGCATTCCGCTGTTCAACGTGTCCTGCCCGGGCAATCTGGCGGTCAGCGCCGACCAGGGCGGGCCGATTTACATCAACGGCAAAGCGGTCAAGAACAGCGCCGTGGATGACCGGCATTTCCAGGTCAAGACGGCGGAAATCACCCTGGCCATCAGCGTCGAAGACGACGATTCGGTGACCGTGAAGTACACCGACAAGCACGGTGCCAGTGGCCTGTGCGAAGCCGTGGACGACTGAGCCGCACCCAGTCTTTTCTCCCTCAATTGCAAGAGCCAAGCATGCACATCAGCGCACTCCCCTTCGCCACCACCGACTGGTCGACCATCGACCCCACCGAGCATCGCGGCGAAACCGGCAGCGCGTTCTGGCGCACCCGGCAGTTCGGCGCGATCCGCGTGCGCATGGTCGAATACACCCCGGGCTACCTGGCCGACCACTGGTGCTCCAAGGGCCATATCCTGCTGTGCCTGGAGGGCGAGCTGCACACCGAACTGGAGGACGGCCGGCGCTTCGTGCTGACCCCGGGCATGAGCTATCAGGTGGCGGACAACGCCGAGCCGCACCGCTCGTCTACTGCGCTGGGGGCCAAGTTGTTCGTGGTCGATTGAGGCGCTTCAGAACAGGCCCATCTGGCCACCCACCAGGGTGCTGAAATCGTCCTGCACGAAGGGCAGGATGGCGTCCGCCACCGGCTGCAATTGCCGGGTCAGGTAGTGCTCGTAGTCGATGGCGGCGCGGCGGTTTTCCAGGGGCTCGGGGCCGGCCAGGGTGATCACGTAGCTGATCCAGCCACCGTTCTGGTACTGCAGGGGCCGGCCCTGCTCGCGGTTGTAGTCATCGGCCAGGCGCGCGGCGCGGACATGGGGCGGCACGTTGCGCTCGTAGTCAGCCAGCGGCCGGCGCAGGCGCTTGCGGTAGATCAGCAAATCATCCAGTTGCCCGGCCAGGGTGCGTTGCACGTAGTCGCGCACATAGTCCTGATAGGGCTGGCGGTGGAAGATCCGCCGGTACAGCTCCTGCTGGAATTCCCGGGCCAGGGGCGACCAGTCGGTGCGCACGGTTTCCAGGCCCTTGTAGACCATCTCCTGGCGGCCATCGGCGCGCTGCACCAGCCCGGCATAACGCTTCTTGCTGCCCTCTTCGGCGCCGCGGATGGTGGGCATCAGAAAGCGTTTGTAGTGGGTTTCGAACTGCAACTCCAGGGCGCTTTCCAGGCCGTACTCTTGCTGCAGATGCTCGCGCCACCACTGGTTGACATGGGCCACCAGGGCGCGGCCAATCAGCGCCGCCTGTTCCTCGTCATGCAGGCTGCCGAGCCAGACGAATGTGGAGTCGGTATCGCCATAGATCACTTGATGGCCCTGGGCTTCGATCAACTGCCGGGTGCGGGCCATGATCTCGTGGCCGCGCAGGGTGATGGATGAGGCCAGGCGCGGATCGAAGAAGCGACAACCGCTGGAACCCAGCACTCCGTAGAAGGCGTTCATGATGATTTTCAACGCCTGGGACAGCGGCGCGTTGTGCTCGCGCTTGGCTACCTCGCGACCCTCGGCGACCCGGGTCACGATCGAGGGCAGGCAATGCCGAGTGCGGGAGAAGCGCGCGCCGCGAAAGCCCGCCACCGAATGCTGTTCATCGGGCTGGCGCAGCCCTTCCACCAGGCCCACCGGGTCGATCAGGAAACTGCGGATGATCGACGGGTACAGGCTCTTGTAGTCCAGCACCAGCACCGACTCGTAGAGCCCGGGCCGCGAATCCATGACAAAGCCGCCGGGGCTGGCCTGGGGCGGCAGCTCACCGAGGTTGGGCGCGACAAAACCCTGGCGGTGCATCAGCGGCATGTACAGATGGGTGAAGGCCGCCACCGAACCCCCGCTGCGGTCGGCGGGCAGCCCGGTAACCGTGGCCCGCTCCAGCAGGAAGGTCAGCAACTCGGTCTTGGCGAAGATCCGCGTCACCAGTTCGCAATCCTTGAGGTTGTAGCGGGCCAGGGCCGGCTTGTCCTCGGCGAACATGCGGTTGATTTCGTCCATGCGCTGGTAGGGGTTGTCGATCGACTTGCCCTCCCCCAGCAACGTCTGGGCGACGTTTTCCAGGCTGAAGGATGGAAAGCTCCAGGTCGCCGAACGCAACGCCTCGATGCCATCGATGATCAAGCGGCCGGCGGCCGAGGCGAAATAGTGGGTACGGCTGCCGTGCTCGCGCCACTGCATTTCCTCGCCGTCACGTCCCAGGCGCAAAGGCACCGCCAGGCGCCGGGCGTGTTCGTGGAGCACCCGCAGGTCGAACTGCACCAGGTTCCAGCCGATGATCGCGTCGGGGTCGTGCTCGGCCAGCCACTGGTTGAGTTTCTCCAGCAACTGCTCGCGGCTGGCGCAGAACTCCAGGTCGAAGTCCACCGCGCTGTCGTCCTCCCGGGCCTTGCCGAGCATGTACACCTGGCGCTGGCCGCAGCCTTCAAGGGCGATGGAATAGAGCTCGCCGCGCTCGCTGGTTTCGATGTCCAGGGACACCAGCTTGAGGGTTGGCCGATAGTCCGGCGCCGGCTTCATCTGCGCTTCCAGCAACAGGCCGTCGGGCCCTGGCTGGCCGCCGAAAGACACCGGCGCGGTGATGAAACGCTCCATCAGGTAGCGCTCGGGCGGCCGCACATCGGCCTCGAACACCTCGACGCCGGCGCGGCGCAGGGTCTTGTCCAGGCGCATCAGCTGATTGTGCTGCGTGCAATACATGCCCAGCACCGGGCGCTGATGGAAGTCCCGCAACTGCAAGGGACGCAGCTCGACATCCGGATCGTCGGCCAGCAAGCGCTCGGCCTGAGGACGCTGCACTGCCGGGACAAAGGCCACGGAAGTCTGCAACGGCAAGCGGATACGGCGCGGCCCCTGATCGGTGGCCAGCCAGAATTCGACTTCCGTGCCCGCCGGCGTATCGCGCCAGTGCCGGGTCAGGACGAAGCCTTGTTGTACATCCACCGCTGCAACCTCAGGAACGTTTCAAGGCGCAGATTCTACCTGCCCTGACCGTCGATGGGGTGTCTGGATGATGGCTTTTCGGCTTTTGTCAGACAATATGTAGTGCTTGAAAATTTTCACTACAAAACCGTTGACGCGAAGATTTCGCCCTTGCATGATGCAGACGTCTCCCCGATCGGGGGACGAGGCAAAGGTGTTATGAGCAAGCTCGTCTGACCGCCGAGCTGTGACCCGGATGTGTACTGCCCACAAGGCAGATTGATGAAACTGACCTGGCATTGATCGTCCAGAACAAGGACAGCAAGCTAGCGAAAACTCTTCAAGATGCTTGTGGCCGATGCTGGAAATATCGGCAGCTTCATCCAGGTTTACGCTGCTTCTCTTCGTTGTGACGCTATTGCGTAGCAGTTAATCAAGGCAACTACACGCATCAGGCTCTGGGCCTTATCTGTATCCGACAGACACCCTCTGTCGCCCTGTTTCCGGTATCAGGGTTCAACTTACCGACGTAGCAAGATGAATTAGCGAATCAACTTAGATAGATCGATAAATGGTCAAGGGGGCTACAAATGAATCTTAATAATCAACCCACTATTGATGAATTGGCACGCATGTTCGCCGCACATAAAGACAGCCACGACAGCCACATCCTGTGGGTTGCCAAGTCGGGCCAAGTGCACATCGACTGCCTGTCGCCCCATAGCCATGAAGCAGAGTTCGACCAGAACAACCAGGAGCTGGCGGCCCGCCTGAAGATGTACCGCCGCGGCCAGGGCTACGTCGGCAAGAAAGCCGCCGCCGACAAGGACTTCATCGGCCGGGTCCTGGAGACCCTGAAAGCCGAATGGCAATCGCTGCGGGACAAGTCGGAAGTTCGGGTTATTGATCGGTTTTGTTGAGTAAATTGGTCAATTTTCTAATTAAAATTTTTTGGTACAACAACAAAAATTGGGCGTTCTTCAGAGCGCCCTTTTTTATTGAATAAAACTATTCGAGCCCCAGCACTGCCCCTTGACCTAATAACGAAAAATCTTCTTTTCCACACTAATTTCTCTTGTAAAAATCGAGCCAATCGACAGAAGAGGTCACACCTCTGCGCCTGAGAAATTCGTCATACCTAGCTTTGTTAGCACTTTTAACTTCAAGATCGATAGAAACAACTTCACCCGTCCTCTCCTCGACACTTAAAGTTACAGGCTTGATCTTTGGAGGTTTGGTTTCCACGAGCCACCCAACAACTCTTGCCCTATGAAAAATAAAACTATCTCCACCTCCCAAAGGCAAGATCTTGTCCTCGACAGAAAAAATAACCGCAGAGTCGAAGAACTCAACTCTTTTACTCTTTTCATGAGCATCTGCAACAATAAACAATTTATGATCAATAATTAACAACCATCCAGTCAGTTCGACAAGCCCAGCACCAACAGGTCGAATTAAAAGAACATCATACGCAATTTTCAGACTCTCCATAGTCCATACCCTTCACAAAAGTTCTAATATCTTCTCACATCACCCTTGCATGAAATCCTGAAAAACGTGTCCTCAACCATACCGTCGAGGACGCGTACCCAGCCAATTTGACATGCCATGAGACGTTATTTAGCTCCATTTAAGATCGGGCTTTATTACACATTCCACTCCAGCAGAGTCAAGCCGCACCTTGACTTTTAGAATCTCAACAGCCTGCCCAGAAAACGCTAAAAAAGACTTCCCCCGAAGAACTTCTCTTGAAATTAAAAAATTACAGCCCATCACTTCTGATACTGCCCTTACATGAGCCAGATCACTATAATCTCCGCTACAGAAAACCTTATATTCCTGATCATCCACCTTAACATCTGAAAAATGCGTAGTGACCACCGACCAATCACAACAGGAGCACCTTACCCCTTTGCAACTACCCCTCACTCAATAAAGACAGCTCACCCCCACACGAGCTACAAACTGCAAGAGAAGATTTCCTCATCAAAACTTTCCTTAATTCAACTTTTCAAACCCATTTCACCTCACAACATCTCGCACATCAAAAGCAAAAACCCAAAACTTTCAATCGACCTTGCACCTAAAGAAAATAAAAATCAAAACCACACACACCACAACACCGCCATCATGATAAATGCGGAATTCCCAAACCCGTGAAACTTACAGCACTCTTTATCTCAAAAACACCGCCAAGGCTTCCTTCGAAGAGTCGACAACTTTCATCCACGCCGGTGTTGCCAGGTACTCTGCATCTTCCAACTCTACCCCGTGCAAGAAAAACAGCTCATTTATGTTCCTGACAACGCCTTCAACTACTTGCGCTTCCTCGTCCCCCGTCAGGACTAGGCCAATCCAAGAGCGAGCATCCGTTGCCAAGTCTGTATCATCGAATAAAAAATGAATGGCGTAATCAAGCTCATCATAAAACGTATCTGAAGCCTCCCTGTAAACCCAGGCTCGATATTGATAGTTAATATCTGAGAGCCCTCGCAAGTAGCCAATCAACTCCTCCCTTATTGAAGGGAATTTCAACTTTGGAAACACCCACGACTCCATATCCATTCCCCACTTCTACCAATATTGCCGGTGCAATGAGCCTACTAATACCTCAGCTCAGACTCTATGACACCTTCAGCAACCCGCTTCGAACCTTCAGTCAGATAAAATCCTTGACCCAGTTGCAGCTCCCCATAACTCAAAAACCGATGGTAGGTGAGCTCAACCTCGACAGAGAGCAGAGAAGCAAAACTGGCACCCTCTGGAATACCGATTATCCGCACCGCCAAGCCCTCATCCAGAGAGTCCGTACGAAGGTAAGGTGCATAGCCATCACCCTCTGGCATAGTCGAACGCCCACCACTATCTGGGGACAAGAAACTGATACTCGCCCTAAAACCAGCAGTACACCTGTTCAATCCACTCACTCCTGAGCCCCTCCTACTTATCCAGTAAGCCTCAAACAAGCACTCACGCCACAACAGCCAGCCCCAGAATACAAAAAAGCCCGGACCAGGTCCGGGCTCAGTTGTATCGTCGAGACGGTGTTTAATCCGTAAAAACACAAGCGTACCGTGCCGCTACAGATACCTCAGAACGCAAAACACGAACACCCAAACGCCCCCCAGAACCCCTGGAAGTCTCTCACCGGCACATTCGACAGCCGCGCCTTCTGGTGCCCGTGGGCATGCACCGCGCAGGGTCCGCTGCACTGGTGTACCTGGTTCTGCAAGGGTGCGTTGGGTTTCCAATGCCCTGGCACCTTGGCCACCGGTGACCAGTCCGGGGTTACCGGAAGGCTCGGCGGGGCGAGTTTTTCGAAGTCGCCGGCCGCGTGAACCACCTTGCCGTCCACCAGGGTCAGCAGGGATTCGATCCACTTGATCGCCTCTTCCTCGACGCTGAAGTAGTCCGCCGACAGGGCCACCAGGTCCGCCAGTTGCCCGACCTTGATCTGGCCCTTCTTGCCCTGCTCCGAGGAGAACCAGGCGCTGCCGTGGGTGTAGAGCTCCAGCGCGGTGTCGCGGCTCAAGCCCTGGGGGTACAGCTCCATTCCGCCGACCGTGCGACCACTGACCATCCAGTACAGCGAGGTCCAGGGGTTGTAGCTGGACACTCGGGTGGCGTCGGTGCCGGCGCCCACCGGGACGCCTTCGGCGAGCATGCGCTGGATCGGCGGGGTCATCTCGGCGGCCTTGGCGCCGTAGCGCTCGACGAAGTATTCGCCCTGGAAGGCCATGCGGTCCTGGATCGCGATGCCGCCGCCCAGGGCCCGCACCCGCTCGATGTTTTTCGGGCTGATGGTTTCCGCGTGATCGAAGAACCACGGCAGGCCGTTGAAGGGAATGTCGCGGTCGACCTTCTCGAACACGTCGAGCATCCGCGAGATGGATTCGTCGTAGGTGGCATGGAGGCGGAACGGCCAGCGCTGCTCCACCAGGTGGCGCACCACCGGCTCCAGCTCCTGCTCCATGGTCTGCGGCAGGTCGGGGCGCGGTTCGAGGAAGTCCTCGAAGTCGGCGGCGGAAAACACCAGCATCTCCCCTGCCCCGTTGTGCCGCAGGAAGTCGTCGCCCTGGCCGTAGGTGACGCTGGAGGTCCAGTGCTTGAAGTCCGCCAGTTCTTCCTTGGGCTTCTGGGTGAACAGGTTGTAGGCGATGCGCACGGTCAATTGCTGCTGGGCCGCCAATTGGTTGATCACCTGATAGTCGTCGGGGTAGTTCTGGAAGCCGCCGCCGGCATCGATCGCGCTGGTGACCCCCAGGCGATTGAGCTCGCGCATGAACTGACGGGTCGAGTTGACCTGGTACTCCAACGGCAGCTTGGGCCCCTTGGCCAGGGTCGCGTACAGAATCATCGCGTTGGGCCGGGCGATCAGCATGCCCGTGGGGTTGCCGTTACCATCGCGGACAATCTCGCCCCCCGGCGGGTTCGGGGTGTTGCGGTCGTAGCCCACCACCCGCAGCGCGGCGCGGTTGAGCAAGGCGCGGTCATACAGGTGCAGGACGAACACCGGAGTGTCCGGGGCCGCCTGGTTCAGTTCTTCCAGGGTCGGCATGCGTTTCTCGGCAAACTGGAATTCGTTCCAGCCGCCCACCACCCGCACCCACTGCGGCGCTGGGGTGCGCAGGGCCTGTTCCTTGAGCAGGCGCAGGGCATCGGCCAGGGACGGCACGCCTTCCCAGCGCAGTTCCAGGTTGTAATTCAGGCCGCCGCGGATCAGGTGCAGGTGCGAGTCGTTGAGCCCGGGGATCACCGTGCGTCCCATCAGGTCGATGACCTGGGTGCCGGCGCCGCGCAGGGCCATGGCCTGGGCGTCGTTGCCCACGGCGATGAAGCGCCCGTCCTTGATCGCCACCGCGCTGGCCAGGGGCTTGGCCCGGTCCACGGTGTGCAGGCGGCCGTTGAACAGAATCAGGTCGGCAATTGCTTGGGGTTGCATGGCATTGCTCCAGATGAAAGTCGTGGGGAATCAGGTCGCGCTGCGCGGTTGCAGCCAGCGGCGAAACAGACGCGTGACCCGGGGCATGAAGAAGTAGACCACCAGCAGCACGATGCTCAGGGTGATCAGCACCGTGGCCGGCACATAGCCGCCGAGCCAGGGCAGTTGGGCAAACACCGGTTTCCATAACTGCGGCACCAGGAAGCTCAGCGGCAGGATCACCAGGAAGGTCACGCAGGCCTGCTTCCAGCGCGGTGGCGGAGTCGGTGCAGCGCTGTCCTGGGGGGTGAACCAGAATTCGCGCTCGGCGTTGATTTCGGTCTGGTCGCCGTCGGCCAGCAGGTGCTGGGCCTGTTGCACCAGCTCACGGCGGTCGGCGGAATCCAGCCAGTGCTGCAACTGTTCGGTGCTGGCAAAGCGCAGCACGCTGGTGAACAGCCCCAGACCGCCGCTGTGGCCGCGGACCACATCAATGCCCAGGTGCCCCGGGTAGCTGCGGGCCTTGGCGATGATCTGCCGCAACCAGGTTTCATAGGCCTGTTCCTGGCCCTGCTTGATCCGGTGGCGCACCAGCAGGGTCACGACACCGTCGGTGAGTTCGATGTTCATCAGAAGGCTCCAGGGTCCGGGAGGAGATGGCATCGGGCGCAGCCCGGCTGCACCCGCGCTTCACAGTTAAGCTCAAGGTTGCTGGATGAACCTCAGCAGATCCTGGTTGAGCCGTTCCTTGTGGGTGTCGGTCAAGCCGTGGGGCGCACCGGGGTAGACCAGCAGTCGGGCGTTGGCGATCAGCTTGGCCGAAGCCCGGCCCGCCGCATCGATGGGCACGATCTGATCATCGTCGCCATGCACCACCAGGGTCGGAATGTCGAAGCGCTTCAGGTCCTCGGTAAAGTCGGTTTCGGAGAAGGCCTTGATGCAGTCGTAGGCATTCTTGTGCCCGGCCTGCATGCCCTGCAGCCAGAAGCTGTCGATCATGCCCTGGGACACCTTGGCCCCCGGACGGTTGAAGCCGAAGAACGGGCCGCTGGCAATGTCCTTGTACAGCTGCGAACGGTCGGCCACGGCGCCGGCGCGGATGCCGTCGAACACCTCCAGCGGCAGGCCTCCGGGGTTGGCCTCGGTCTTGAGCATCAGCGGCGGCACCGCCGAGATCAGCCCGGCCTTGGCCAGGCGCCCGGTGCCGTGGCGGCCGATGTAGCGCGCCACTTCGCCACCGCCGGTGGAGAACCCCAGAAGCACCGCGTCCTGCAGGTCCAGGTGCTCGATCAGTTGCGCCAGGTCATCGGCGTAGGTGTCCATGTCATTGCCGTGCCAGGGTTGGCTGGAGCGACCGTGACCGCGCCGGTCGTGGGCGATGACGCGGTAGCCGTGGTCGGCCAGGAACAGCATCTGCGATTCCCAGCTGTCAGCGCTCAGGGGCCAGCCATGGCTGAAGACCACAGGCTGACCGCTGCCCCAGTCCTTGTAATAGAGTTCAGTGCCGTCGCGAGTGATGAAGGTGCTCATGTCAGATGTCCTTATGTTCGAGAGATCAACACCGGACACCGACGGCATCCGGTACATCAGGTCCTGCTCCGGGCGCCGGCGAAGTCGCCCTCGCCGGCAAGCCGTTTCCTAGAGCTGACGTTGCGGCGCCTTGTGCACCATGCTGTAGGCATAGTCCACGCCCATGCCGTAGGCGCCGCTGTGTTCAAGCACCAGGCCCATCACCGCGTCGTAGGTGTCCTTGTGCGCCCAGTCGCGCTGGTATTCCAGCAGCACCTGCTGCCAGGTCACCGGCACCGCGCCGGCCTGGATCATGCGCTGCACGGCCATGTCGTGGGCTTCCTGGCTGGTGCCGCCGGAAGCATCGGTAACGATGTACACCTCATAACCCTCGGCCAGGGCTTCCAGGGCCGGGAAGGTCAGGCAGACCTCGGTCCACAGCGCCGCCATCACCAGTTTCTTGCGCCCGGTGGCCTTTACTGCCTCCACCAGCTTGCGGTCTTCCCAGGAGTTCATCGAGGTGCGTTCGATAGGCTGCTGGCCGGGGAACACCGCCAGCAGTTCCGGCCAGATGTAGCCGCTGAAGCTTTGGGTTTCCACCGAGGTGAGGATGCTCGGCACGTTGAAGATCTTGGCCGCCTTGGCCAGGGCCACGGTGTTGTTCTTCAGGGTCTGGCGATCGATCGACTGCACGCCAAAGGCCATCTGCGGCTGGTGGTCGATGAGGATCAGGGCGGAGTTGGCTGGGTTGAGCAATTCACGAATGGACATGGCGCGTTCCTTTTGCAGTCAGAGAGTGAGGGTCGAACATGACCGGCTGATGGCGCTGCTTGCGCCCCGTTGCGTCCGGCTTGGTGGCTAATTTAGGTCCTGGTCGAAATCGGAACAATTCCCTAAAATCGGGAATCATTGATTCCAAATAAGGGACAATCATGGACCGCATCCAATGCATGCGCGCTTTCGTCGTCACCGTTGATGAGAATGGCTTTGCCGCCGCCGCCCGGGCCATGGACGTGCCCCGCTCCAAGGTCAGCAAACAGATCCAGGCCCTGGAAGAGGCCATTGGCGTGCAGTTGCTGCAGCGCACCACCCGCAGCCTGCACCTGACCGAAGCCGGCGCCGAGTACTACGAAAACGCCCGGGAGGTGCTGGCGGCCCTGGACGAGGCCGAACAACGGGCCCGGGACGGCATTGCCGAATTGCGCGGCGTGTTGCGGGTCAACGCGCCGATGTCCTTCGGCCTGCGCCGGCTCGGGCCGCTGGTGCCGCTGTTCCATGAACAGCACCCGCTGATCGAACTGCAACTGGTGCTCAGCGACCAGCAGGTGGATCCGGTGCGCGGCGGTTTCGACGTCACCCTGCGCATCGCCAGCCTGCCGGATTCGTCGATGGTGGCCCGGCAGCTGGCGCCGGCGCCGCGGATCATGGTGGCCGCGCCCGCCTACCTGGCCCGAGCCGGCACTCCCCTACAGCCCAAGGACCTCAGCAGCCACCAGTGCCTCAACTACGGCTACCTGCAAAGCGGCGTCAGCCTGCAACTGAGCCACGGCAGCGACACCCAGCGGGTGCACGTCACCGGGCCGCTGCACGCCAACAACGGCGACCTGCTGGCCCAGGCCGCCGAGGCCGGCATGGGCATCGCCCTGCTGCCGGACTTCATCGTCGAGGAAGCACTGGCAGCCGGACGCCTGGTGCCGGTGCTGTGTGAATGGCAAGCGCCGCCCATCAGCGTCAACGTGGTCTACCCCTCGGCGCGGCGGGTGCCGCAGAAGACTCGGGTGTTTATCGATTTTCTGGTGGGGCACCTGGTCCGGAAAACCGCGGGCTGAACCTTGCAGCGGACGAACGTAGGCCTTCACCCGCAGGCGGGCTCCTACACTCAACACAGGTTCCCGTTACTGGCGCAGCGCATCATGAAAATCTCTCCCCAACTGGCCGCCTCCAGCCTCCTCGGCGCCCTCGCCTACCTGGGCCTGGCGATCTGGGGCCTGGGCGGTTTCGCGGCCTTCTTCGGCCATCCCCAATTGACCCTGATCGCCCTCGCCACCCTGCTGATGGTGGTCGCCTCGCTGTCCAGCGAAGTCAATCTGAGCAGCGGCGTGCAGGAAGATCAGGGCAACCGCTGGGTGCTGCCGGTGTTCGGGGTGATCGGCCTGCTGAGCGGCTTTGTCCCGGCCTACAGCGACCGCATGGATTTCTGCACCTTCGGCGACGAAGGCCTGCGCTGGCTCGGAGCCTTGCTGTTCATCCTCGGCGGGGTGCTGCGCCTGTGGCCGGTGTTCATCCTCGGCCGACGCTTCAGCGGCCTGGTGGCGATCCAGCCCGGCCACCAGTTGGTGGTGGACGGTCTCTATCGCCACCTGCGCAACCCCAGCTACCTGGGTTTGCTGGTAAACGCCCTGGGCTGGGCCCTGGCCTTTCGCTCGGGGCTGGGGCTGCTGTTGGCGGCGCTGACCCTGATCCCGCTGATCGCGCGGATTCATGCCGAGGAAGCCTTGCTGCTGGAGCATTTCGGCCAGGCATATGAAGACTATTGCGCCCGCAGCTGGCGCCTGTTGCCCGGTGTCTACTGAGGCGCTGTAAAAAAAATCAGACACTTCTTCCGACAAGGATGAACCGCTCTAGCACGCGTCTCTGCCCCTGGTTGAAGGGTCCTCGCCAGGGGCCTATGCCCCTTTACCCCCCTTACATTGGCTGGCGGTTTCTTGCAGTATTGTTCCGCCCTGAGCGTACGGCACCGTTTTTCCGCCCCGCCAGTGCCCGGTTCCTATCAAGAATAATCACCACGAACTCGACAGCGAGATCACCCGGCGATGCACCCCCTGAGCCCGTATCACGGATTCGACAGATCAACTCCCGCGCCCCTGCACAGTGGCCGCGGTGCTGACGTCGACGCTGGGTTCTCGCTGCCCCGCTCGCTCCCCGCCACGCCTCGTGAGGTTCATGAGGACCGCGCCGCCGTCATCGGCTTGTACTTGCTGGACAGGCCCTGCCCATGAAGCTGATGGTCAACCTGCCCATGGCCCTGTGCCGCTCCCGTCTGCGCCACTCCTCACGTCCTCCGGATCACTCGCTTTCGGCTTGATCGCGCGCCCCTGCGCGTAACGCCCCAGACCTGATTTCTGCCCTTGCAACCGAGCCGTGCGCGGCGTCGTTGCAGGACCTGAACACCTGCGCGCCCCAATGGCGCAAGCGAGAATCCCGATGAAATTTGCCGCCCTCGATGAAGCCCGTGACTTCCTGGCCGCCAATCCCGATATCGACATGATCGAGCTGTTCATCCTCGACGCCAACGGCGTGCCCCGAGGCAAGCTGCTGCACCGTGAAGAACTGCTGGCGGTGTATGCAAGCGGCCGCCCCCTGCCCAGCACCATCCTCGGCCTGACCCTCAACGGCGACGACGTGGAAAACTCCGGGCTGGTGTGGGACGTCGGCGATATCGACTGCCGCGCCTACCCGCTGGCCGGCAGCCTGGTGCGCCTGCCCTGGCGGCAGATTCCCACCGCCGCGGTACAGGTCAGCATGCACCCGCAGGAGGGCATGCCCGCCAGCATCGCCGACCCGCGTCACCTGCTGATCAAGGTTATCGACAGCCTCAAGGCCGACGGTTATCACCCGGTGATGGCCTGCGAGCTGGAGTTCTACCTGCTGGACGCCAAGCGCGACGGCAATGGCCGGCCGCAACCGGCGCTGGATGCCGACGGCGGTCGCCCGCGCAGCACCCAGGTCTATGGCCTGCGCGAACTGGAGCAGATCGAGCCGTTCCTCGCCGACCTCTACGCCGCCTGCAAGCTGCAGGGCATTCCGGCGCGCACGGCGATCTCCGAATACGCCCCGGGCCAGGTGGAAATCACCCTGGAGCACGGCGATGCCCTGGAGGCCATGGACCAGGCGGTGCGCTACAAGCGCCTGGTCAAGGCCGTGGCCCACAAGCACGGGATGCAGGCGACCTTCATGGCCAAGCCCTTCGATCACCTGGCGGGCACCGGCATGCACATGCACGTGAGCATCGCCGACGCGGCGGGCCATAACCTGTTCGCCTCCGAGGATCCGGCCGGCACCCCGCTGCTGCGTCAGGCGGTGGGCGGCATGCTCGCCTCCTTGCTCGACTCGCTGCTGCTGTTCTGCCCCAACGCCAACTCCTACCGGCGCTTCCAGGCCAACAGCTACGCGCCGCTGGCCCCGACCTGGGGCGTCGACAACCGTACCGTGAGCCTGCGGGTGCCCGGCGGCCCGGCCAACAGTCGACACATCGAACACCGCATCTGCGGCGCCGACGCCAACCCCTATCTCGCCGCAGCGGCGATCCTCGCCGGGGTACACCGCGGCCTGCGCGAACACCTCGACCCGGGTGATCCGGTGCAAGGCAATGGCTACGCCCAGGCCACCGAGCTGCTGCCCACCGACTGGCTGACCTCGCTGACCGCCCTGGAGCAATCGGCCTGGGCCCGGGATGCCCTGGGCAGCGAATTCCTCGGGGTGTACCTGGCGGTCAAGCGCGCCGAATACCGCCAGTTCATGGCCGAAGTCGGCGAGCAGGACTGGCGCTGGTACCTGACCCAGGCCTGAGCCCAAGCACGATCTGCGACGCCTGCTGCATCCAGGCGCCAGTGGCAGATCGCCGACACGTTATCCAGCGCTGGCGGCTACCCACAGGCAGCCGCCCGCTTGAATTTTTTAAGGATATTGTTCATGACAACCGCTCTTGATCCGCGGACCCCGGCAGCCGAGCGCTGCCCCAGCTACTACAGCGCCACCCTGAACCAGGAAACCCACTACCCGACCCTGCAAGGCAGCCATCAAGTGGACGTGGTAATCATCGGTGGCGGCTTCACCGGCGTCGCCAGCGCGGTGGAACTGGCCGAGCGCGGCCTCAAGGTCGCCATCGTCGAAAGCCACAAGATCGGCTGGGGCGCCAGCGGGCGCAACGGCGGACAGGTCACCGGCAGCCTTTCCGGCGACGCGGCCATGCGCAAGCAGATGCGCCGCGAACTGGGCGACGAGGTTGACGACTTCATCTGGAACCTGCGCTGGCGTGGGCACCGGATCATCCAGCAGCGAGTCGAAAAATACGCCATCGCCTGCGACCTCAAGCACGGTCACCTGCACGCCGCCTACAAACCCAGCCACCTGCCCGGCCTGCGCGCCGACTACGAAGAAGCCGTGCGCCGCGGCATGGGCGACGAAGTCAGCCTGCTGGACCGGGCCCAGGTGCGCAGCCTGCTGGAAAGCGAGCTGTACCACGGCGCCATCAAGAACACCCGCAACCTGCACCTGCACCCGCTGAACCTGTGCCTCGGCGAAGCCCGGGCCGCCGAAAGCCTCGGCGCGCTGATCTTCGAGCACAGCGAAGTACTGGAGATCGTCCACGGCGAACGCCCGGCGGTGATCAGCGCCCAGGGCCGCATCGACGCCAAACAGGTGCTGTTGGCCGGCGACGTGTACCACAAGCTGGAGCCGAAAAAACTCAAGGGCAAGATCTTCCCGGCCATGGGCGGCATCGTCACCACCGAGCCCTTGGGCGATTTGGCCAAGCGCCTCAACCCCGAGGACCTGGCGGTCTACGACTGCCGCTTCGTCCTCGACTACTACCGCATGACCGCCGACGGCCGCCTGCTGTTCGGTGGCGGCGCCAACTACAGCGGCAAGGACTCGCGAGACATCGCCGGCGAACTGCGCCCGTGCATCGAACGCACCTTCCCGGCGCTCAAGGGCGTGGGCATCGACTTCCAGTGGAGCTGCGCCATGGGCATCGTGATCAACCGCATCCCGCAACTGGGCAAGCTCTCGGACAACGTCTGGTACTGCCAGGGCTACTCCGGGCACGGCGTGGCCACCAGCCACATCATGGGCGAGATCATGGCCGAGGCCCTGACCGGCCACCTCGGCCACTACGACACCTTCGCCGCCTGCCAGCACATCCGCGTGCCCTTCGGCGACCAGCTGGGCAACCCGATGCTGGCGGCGGGCATGTGGTACTACCAGATGCTGGAAAAGTTGCGCTGAGGGTTCGGTCAATAGCCCCCCTCTAGCAATTGTCACTGGCCGCAACTACCCAAAGCCCAACCGATTCCGTACCATCGGCGCCGCTCATGAGCAGCGCCAGGGAGGGCTACGCACAGACATACATGCCCCCTGCCCGCGCTTTATCCAAAGCCACCTTCAGGGCCCACTATGTTTCGCGTAATCAAAGCTTCGGCCTTGCTGCTGGCCAGCAGTGTAGTTTCCGGCTGTATCAGTCAACCCGCGGCTTTCGTCAGCGCCCCTCTGCAACCCGCTGCCAACGAACCCACGACCTACCTGGTGGGTGCTATCGGTCCGCAATACCTGGCCAACGGCGGCGCTGCCACCAACCTGCGCCTGCTGATTCGCAAGCGCGGCTCAATCAATGGCGCCGCGGCACTCTGGGAGGGCGACCCACGGCCAACGCCTGAGGACATACATGAACCCCGTGCCGCCGGCAGCGTATTCGTCATGCCGCTCAAACCGGGTGATTACGAGTTCTACAACTTCCAGTTCTGGTCCATGGTCCATACCCCGGGGCTCGGCTCACGCCTGCAATCCCAGGAAGCGCGCGAAGAGTTCGTCCTGCCGCTGCGCCTGGAGGCCGGCAAGGCGTATTACATCGGCGAGTTCCGTTCGGTCTGCAGCCAAGTGACCCAGTGCTTCTTTGCCTGGAGCAACCAGATGCCCCGTGACGCCGCCATCGCCCAGCGTCAGGTGCCGGGGCTGCCGGATCTGCAGTTACTACCGCTGGATCTGGACAAGGCCAAACCCTTCATTCTCCCCGTCAACAAGAGCCCCGGCTCGGCCAATGCGGCTATAGAGACTCGCCCATGAAATCCAGCCTTATCCTCTGTGCCCTCCTGCTGCTTGGTGGTTGTGCCGCGACCGACACCCTCCCGGACCGTCCACTGCCTGATGGCCAAGCCTATTTGATGCCCCTGCATGTGCTGGTCGACGACCCATTGCGCGCCGCTGAGTTACGTAACGCCCTGCGTGCCACCGGAGTGTTCGCAGATGTCCAGACCGGCGCCGGACAAGCTGGCGACTACAGCGCCCGCATTCAATTCAAGTCCGAGCGGGACATGCCGCCAATGCCGTTGATCTTCCTCAGTGCCGCCACTCTGTTCCTGATGCCGCTCTCCAATGGCATCGACACCCACACCGACATCAGCCTGCTGCACGAGGGCAAGCTCCTCAAGCGCTACAGCTATCGCAACCTGACCCACAAATACACTTGGCTGCTGGATCAGGGCGGGGAAATGCAGGAGCAGAATATCCAGCGCATCGCTCGCGCCTTTGCCAGCGATCTGCAACAGGATCAACTGTTGCCCAGATCGGGACCGGCACAATGAAACCGATTGGTTTGACGGCCCTGCTCTGCGCCACCCTGATCCTCGGTGGCTGTGGCACCCGGATGCAACCGCTGGACTACCGCAGTCAACACCCCTATGTACCGCTGACCCTGGACCTGGGCCCGGCAAAAAGCCGTTTCGATGAACAAGAGCAACGGCAAACCATCGCCGCCCTGCGTGAAACCGGGGCATTCTCCTTTCTCGATGGCGGTTACAGTCGCAGCGGCTACAGCCTGCTGATCAGCGAGCCTGGAGGCAAGAGTGCAGGACTGCTCGGCGCATTGAATGCCATCACCCTGTTGACGTTCCCCCTGCCCTATTCCTACCAGTGCAATTTGCGCGGCAGCCTGCTCAAGGACGGCCAGGTGCTCAAGACCTATGACTACCGTCGTGAAGGCTATAGCGTCGCGGCCTGGTATGTGCCGCCGGTGCAAATCGAAAGCCGTCGAGAAATGCTCGATGAACTGCTGCGAGACCTGGAAAGAGACCGCCTGATTCCTCAGGAGAACCAACGCTGATGACTGCCAGCATTTACCAGGGTGGCTGCCTGTGCGGGCAGATCCGCTTCGAGGCTCGGGGACCGGCCGCCAATCCTCACACCTGCTCGTGCAAACTGTGCCAGCGGCACAGCGGTGCGCTGACTGTGGCGTGGGTCGAGTTCCCCCGCGAGCGGGTGACCTGGACCGGCCCCGGCGGCGCACCAGCCACCTTCAGGTCGTCGGACTATTCAAGTCGGGCGTTCTGCTCCCAGTGCGGCAGCTCATTGGGCGCCATCGATGACGAACCGTGCATTGCCTTGCTACTGGGTACGTTCGACAGCAACAACCGCAAGGCGCTGATGCCGACCCATCACTCCTTCAAGAGCGAGCGACCTGACTGGTGGCATGCAGGGGAAACGCTGTGACACCGCCTCTCGCCTCGAACATCTGGAACTGGTACGGCCAGGACGACTACCGAAAGATCATCCTGGTGGGCGAGCTCGGCCCGGCCCTGGAGTTCCTGGCCCTGGAAGCGGACCGCCAGCGCCTGGAGATCGGCTGCTGCGCGGAGTGCAATCTGTGGTCCGACCATCTGGATTATCTCGACGGCTTTGTGCAGCGCTTTCCAGCGCACCTGGCCCCCCATTTGCACCAACGCCTGCAGGTCTTGTTGAGTGGTTGCGAGGCCCTGCACCGGGAGGCCTATGGAATGACCCTGGAAGACAATGGCTTCGAGCACCCGCAATGGCGACCGCTGCGAGAAGGCGCCCGTGAGGCGCTGGAGATATTGGGTTGGCCACAGGTACGGGAGCATATGCCGGAGCTGACCGAAGAATGCCGTGTGGCCTTGAAGAAATGGCCGGATTGACCGGCCCTGTCGACAAAGGCCACAGGACCTTGCTTGACGATTTCCCGACGGACCTCTGGCGGCCTTCAGCTCGCCGCGTCTCCTGCGGAGCCGATCGCAGCCTGCGGCAGCGGCTACAGGGCGCTAGGCAGGACCGGCTGGGAGAGGTCATTCGACGCATGCCGATAAGACGGGGTGCGGGGCAAGGCGCGTTTGTGGGCGGTGCGCTGGTAGGCGCTTTCAATCAGTTGCCGCACGTTATCGGGCACCGCTTGGCCCATCAGGTAAGCGTCGATTTCTTCGTAGCTGCAACCGTAAGCCGTTTCGTCCAGCTTGCCCGGGGCCAGCTCCTCCAGGTCCGCGGTGGGGGCCTTGTGCACCAGATGCTTCGGGGCGCCAAGGGTGTCGGCCAGCAGGCGCACCTGGGTCTTGGTCAGGCCTGACAGCGGGGCCAGGTCGCAAGCGCCGTCGCCGTACTTGGTGAAGAACCCCATCAGGGCCTCGGCGCCGTGGTCGGTGCCCACCACCAGGCCGTTGCTGAAATTGGCCACCGCGTACTGGGCGATCATTCGCGCCCGGGCCTTGACGTTGCCCTTGGCAAAGTCCGTGAGGGCCGGCGAAGGCTGCAGGCCGTCGATCCGCACCTGCTTCATCAGGCCGTCGACGCTGTCGGCAATGTTGCAGGTGCTGATGCTGTCCGGGCCAATGAAGTCCAGGCACGCCTGGGCATCGCTTTCGTCGGCCTGGCTTTTATAAGGCAGGCGCATGGCGATAAACCGCGCCTCATGCCCTGCCCCGCGCAGTTGCTCCACCGCCAGCTGGCACAGGCGGCCGGCGGTCAGGGAGTCGACCCCGCCGCTGATGCCCAGCACCAGGGTGCTGCAACCGGACTCGCGCAGCACTTGCTGGATAAAGTCCACGCGCCGGGTGATCTCGGCGGCCTCGCCACCGCGCAGCAGTTGCCGGTCGATGCCCAGTTCCCGGGCAATGCGTTCTTGGGTTTGGCTGCTCATGTCAGGCCTCCAGGGGCGAGTGGGCAAGATCGACGTTGAACACCTGGGCCGCGTAGCGCAGGAACGACGGGTCTTCACAGACGTTCTTGATCGGGTCGTCGGAGAACTTCACCACCGGTTCACCGTGCACCCGCACCAGTTTCATCACGATGCTCAGTGGCTCGACGCCTTCGACGTCGCAGGCCAGGCTGGTGCCCATGCCGAAACCGAACCTGGCCTGACCGCGCATGTGACGCAGGATCGGCAGGCATTTTTCGAAGTTCAGCCCGTCGGAGAACATCAGGTCCTTGGTCCGTGGATCGATGCCCAGTTCGCGGTAGCGGGCCAGGACCTTGTCGGCCCAGAGGATCGGGTCCCCGGAATCCTGGCGCAGGCCGTCGTAGAGCTTGGCGAAGTACAGGTCGAAGTCCTTGAGGAAGAAGTCGGTGCTGATGCAGTCGGTCAGGGCGATGCCGAGGCGTCCGCGGTACTCGTGCACCCAGTTCTCCAGGGCGGCGTTCTGGCTCTCCCGCAACCGCCCCAGTTGCTGGTGCACCATCAGCCACTGGTGGGCCATGGTGCCGATCAGCGGCAGGTCGAACTCGTAGGCCAGGTGCGCATTGCTGGTGCCGACGAAGACTCCGGGGAAATCGCTGCGCATGATCTTCACCACTTCGCGCTGGGCCTTGAACGACAGGCGCCGGCGGGTGGAGAAATCCGAGACGCGGAACTCGGCGAGTTCGTCGCGGCTGGCGTTTTTCTCCAGCCATTCGAACTTCTGATAGAGCCGGCGGGTGACGTCCTCCAGCTCCACCTCGGGGTATTTATCGCGGTTGCGCAGCTCGCTGACCATGGCCAGTACCGGCTGTTCGAACATGATGCAGTGCAGCATCGGGCCACGCACGCGGATGCTCAGCTGACCATCGACCGCCGCCACGTGGATGTAGCGCAGGTTGAAGCGGAACAGGCCGAGAAACTGCTCGAAGTCCGGGGTCAGGTATTCACGAAAGCGCTTGTTGAACAGAAAGCGCTGCTCGCCCTCGCGCATCTGCAGGCCGGCGAGCTTTTCCAGTTCCTGGCGGATCTCGGGGATCAGGTGCACCAGGGACTCTTTGGAACGGACGATGAACTGGTATTCCACATCGACATTGGGGTGCTGGTGCAGCACCGCCTGCATCATGGTGAAGGTGTAGTAGTCGGTGTCCAGCAGGCTCTGGATCACGCCGTTGTTACGGTCGAATGCACTTTCCATGATGACTCCTCAAGCCTTGGCCAGTCTGGCGGTTTCTTCGCGGGTCGCGGCAACCGTGATGCCCGCTTGTTGCATGTCGGCAATGGCCTGGGTGGCGCCCTCGGCGCTGATGGCCCGGCATGCCGGCAGGTGGATGATCACCTTGAAACCGGCAGCGGCCAGTTGCAGGGCGGTGGTCTTGACGCAGAAATCCAGGGCCAGGCCGCCGACGATGACCTGTTGCACGCCCTGGCTGTTGAGGTACTCGATGACCCCGGTGGACAGCTTGCCGTGCAGGTCGTGGTAGCAGGCGCCGTAGGGGTGCAGGTCCGGCTCCACGCCCTTCCACACGAAGTAGTCGTAGTCATAGGGCGCAGGCAGTTCGTCCAAAAGGGTGAAGCCTTCAGTGCCCGGAACGCAGTGGCTGACCCAGGTCAGGTCGGCGTGTTCCAGGCCGGTGGGCTGGAGCATCTGGTCGTGCCCGGCCACCACCCAGGGCGCCTGGGGACTGTGGGCGTCCTTGCTGCCGATGCGCAGGCTGGCCAGGGTCGCCATGAAATTCAGTTCGCCGCCGATGCGCTCGCCTTCGGCCACGGGCAGCTCGTCCGGGCACAGCGGGGTGAAGCTCTTTTGCGCGTCGACATCGAAGGAAGCGGTCTTCATCGTTTGGCTGTTCATGCTGGGTCTCTCCTCTGCATGGAGCACAAAGTACATGTCATGTACTTTCATGGCAAGCCCTCGCGCAATTTATTTTCAACCTTCGCCTCAATCCTTAAAGATTATGGAAGCAAAAAAGGAGATGTTCCGTAGGCAAAAGCGGTGATAAGGTACACGTCATGTACCCAATGAGGAAAAGCAGATGTTTGAACTGGCCCTCTATGGCGGCGCCTTCAACCCGCCCCATGCCGGACACGCCCAGGTGATGCTCGAAGCCGCGCGCCACGCCCGCCGGGTTCTTGTGGTGCCCAGCTTTCGCCACCCGGATGGCAAGCGCATGGCCGATTTCGAGCAACGGGCCCACTGGTTGCAGGCGATCACCGCGCACCTGCAACCCGAGTGCCACGCCGAGCTGGCGGTCAGCCGCCTGGAGCGCCAGCTGGCCCTGGCCGACCCGGGACCGGTCTACAGCTTCACCCTGCTGCAACGCCTGGCCGACGACCTGGCCCTGGACGGCAAGCGCATCGCCCTGGTGGTGGGTGAAGACGTGGCGCGGCAGTTGCCCAGGTTCCATCGCGGCGAAGAGTTGCTGCAGCGTTTTTCCATCCTCTGCATCGAGGAGCAGCCCGGAGTGCGCAGCAGCGTGTTGCGCCAGTGCCTGGCCCGGGGCGAAACACCGCCCAGCCAATGGCTGGCACCGGGCCTGAATCCGCTAAACTACGGCCTCTACGCCGCCCACGGAAGTTGATATGCACGACCGCCCCACCCTCCCCAGCGCCTACCTGCACACCATCGACCTGTGCCTGCTGCGCTACAACCGCGAGCGCTGCGAGCTGGAAATTCTCCTTCACCAACGGGACAGCGAACCATTCGCCGGACACTGGGCGCTGCCGGGCATCGTGGTCAACGGCGATGTCGAGGACCGCAGCCTGAATGACGCCGTGGAACGCCTGCGCCGCTCAAGCAAAGTGGACATGCCCCTGGCCTGGCTGGAACAGGTCGGCACCGTCGGCGACGCCTTCCGCGACCCGCGCTGCTGGTCGTCCTCGACCTTCTACCTGGGGATCGTCAGCGACCCGGTGCAGCCGGGCCCGCAGCAGGGTTTCTTTGCCCTTGGCGAGGTGGCCAGCGGCGCCTTCAAGTTGCCGTTCGACCACAACAGCCTGGTGGCCCAGACACGGGAAAGGCTGTTTTCCAAATCCCTGTACAGCAGCCTGCCGCTGATGTTTCTGGGCAACGAGTTCAGCGCCCCCGAGGCGGTAAGCATCTTCTCCCTGGTGCTGCAACGCCCGGTGCTCAAGACCAGCATCCGCCAGCGCCTGCTGAAGATGAGCGAGGCCGGCTACCTGCAGGAAACCGGGCGCAAGAAAAGCGGCGATGGTGGCCGCCCGCAAGCCACGGTGGAAACGCTCAAGCCCACCGAACTGTACCTGTTCGATCGTTGTTTTCTGGAGTAATGCCGCCCATGAGTTCCGTCACCGAAAGCCAGTGCCTGCTGCAAACCCCGTACTTCAAGGTGGTCCGCGAAAACGGCTACTTCATCATCAAGGAAGCCCAGGCGGTGAACGGCGTGGTGGCCGTGCCGACCCTGGCCGATGGCCGGCTGATGCTGGTGGAGCTCAAGCGCCGGGCCATTGGCGGCCAGTCCATCGAGTTTCCCCGGGGCGCCATCGATGCCGGGGAAAGCGCCTGTGACGCCGCGGCCCGAGAACTGCTGGAAGAAACCGGCCGCCAGGCTTCGTCCGTGCGCCAACTGGGCCTGCTGCACAGCAACACTTCACTGATCGCCAGCGCGGTGGCGGTGTGTCAGGTACAGATCAGCGAGCAGCAGAGCGCCGCCACCGACGGCGAGGTGGACCGCGTGCTGTGGGTCAGCCGCCAGGAGCTGCTGGCGATGATCGCCGCCGGGCGGATCACCGACGCTCATACCTTGTCGGCAGCAATGATGCTGCTGGCTTCCGAGTCGGCCTGACGCCCCCACTTCTCCAGGGCGAAGTCGACAAAGTGGCGCAGCTTGGGCAGGCGGTAGCGGTCCTGGGCATACAGCAGGTGCATGGTCCGAAACGGCAACTGATAGTCCTGCAGCACCGGCACCAGCCGGCCCTGCTGCAGGTCCTCCTCCACCAGCGCATCGGGCATCATCACCAGCCCCAGCCCACCCCGGGCCGCACGGTGCAGGCCGGACGAGGTGTTGGTCAGCAGTGAGCCGGACACCGGAATCAGCACATCGCCTTCGGGCCCGCGCAAGGGCCATTGGGTGGCGGTGGAACTCCACTCGTCACCGGCCGGATAGGCGAACGCCAGGCAGTTGTGCTGCTTCAAGTCTTCCGGCACCTGCGGCGTGCCGCAGCGCTCCAGGTACTCCGGGGCGGCGCAGATGGTCAGGGTGTAGTCCTGCAGGCGCCGGGCGATCAGCGCCGAGGTGTCCAGGTTGCCCAGGCGCACAGCCACGTCGAAAGCGCCATCGGTCAGATCGAAACGCTGGTTGGCCAGGGTCAGCTCCACCTTGACCTGCGGACAGCGCTGCTGGAACTCGCTCAAGGCCGGCGCCAGGCGCTCGGTGCCAAAGGTCAGCGGCGCGGTGATGCGCAAGGTCCCGGAAGGCTCGCCCTGGGCCTGTTCCGCCAGGCGCTCGGAGTCCGCCACCAGCCCCAGCACCGCCAGGCAGCGCTGGTAGTAATCGGTGCCGAACTCGGTGAGGCGCTGGCGTCGCGTGGTGCGGTTGAGCAGGCGCACCCCAAGGCGCTGCTCCAACGCCCGCAGATGATTGCCGACCATGGTGGTGGACAAGCCGCACTCACGGGCCGCAGCGGTCATGTTCCCCGCCTCCACCACCTTGACGTACACCGACATCGCCTGGAACAGATCCATTATCAACCCTGACTTCAAGATGATTAAAGAATTGCCGAGTTTATCTAGCCTGAGTGACTAACGATACTGGCCGCACCCCCAACAAGATGGAGTCGCCCGCCATGACCGCCGCCTGCCTGATGAGCACCTACCAGCCCCTGGCCCTGAGCTTCTGCAAGGGTTTGGGCAGCCGACTTTGGGACCAGGCCGGGCGCGAGTACCTGGACGCCATCGCCGGGGTCGCGGTAACGGCGATCGGCCACGCCCACCCCAAACTGGTCAAGGCCATCAGCGAACAGGCCGGCCTGTTGCTGCACAGCTCCAACCTGTACGACATCCACTGGCAGCAGCAGCTGGCCGCCAGACTGACCGCACTGGCCGGGATGGACCGGGCCTTTTTCAACAACTCGGGCGCCGAGGCCAACGAAACCGCCCTCAAGCTGGCGCGGCTGCACGGCTGGCACCGGGGCATCGAGCAGCCTCTGATTGTGGTCATGGAGGACGCCTTCCATGGCCGCACCCTGGGCACCCTGGCCGCCAGCGACGGACCCGCCGTGCGCCTGAACTACGGCCAGTTGCCGGGGGATTTTCTCCGGGTGCCCTTCGCTGACCTCAAGGCGCTGGAGGCCGCCGTTGCCGAGCATGGCCCACGCATCTGCGCCGTGTTGATGGAGCCGATCCAGGGCGAGAGCGGCATCCGGCTGGCACCCGCCGGCTACCTCAAGGCCGTGCGCGAGCTGTGCACCCGGCGCAACTGGCTGCTGATGCTGGACGAGATCCAGAGCGGCATCGGCCGCACCGGACGCTGGTTCGCCTGTCAGCACGAAGGCGTGGTGCCAGACGTGATGACCCTGGCCAAGGGCCTGGGCAACGGCATTCCCATCGGTGCCTGCCTGGCCCGAGGCAAGGCCGCGCAACTGTTCACCCCCGGCAGCCACGGCAGCACCTTTGGCGGCAATCCCCTGGCCTGTCGGGCGGCGTGCACCGTGCTGGAGATCATCGAGGAGCAAGATCTGCTGGCCAATGCCGAGCGCCAGGGTGCGTTGCTGTTGCGGCGCCTGCGGGAGGCATTGCAGGGCCATGCCCAGGTCCTGGAGATTCGCGGGCGGGGCCTGATGGTCGGCATCGAATTGCGCAACACGCCACGGGACCTGGTGCAGATCGCCGCGAGGGATCAGGGTTTGCTGATCAATGTCACCCGCGGCAAGACCATTCGCCTGCTGCCGCCCTTGGTGATCGATGAAGCTGACGTGGAGCAGATCGTTCAGGGCCTGGAACAGCTCCTCAACGCTGCTTGAACGACACCGGAGCGCGGCCCAGGCCCGCCCCGGTGCCCCGGATCAATCGTCCAGGGCCTTGGGAGCGGCGGCGGGCTTGGCCGCTTTACCGGCTTTGGCGCTGGCCGGCTTGGCTTCGGGCTCCGGAGCCGGGGCCGGTGCGGCGGCCTGCTTCTCAGCGGCCGGCAACTGGTCGACGGCGCTGAAGACTTCCTTGAGCTCGATGGCCCCGGAGTGCTCCAGCTTCTTCTCGCCGTCCTTGCCCACCAGGATCACCTTGGTCTGCGCCCCGGCGCCGAGCTTGAGGCTGCGGATCAGGGCCATGGTGGATTGCGGATCGATGTCCTTGCCATCGCGCTGGCCGATGGTGTTGATCACGGTGTACAGGACCATGTTGCGTTCGTTGAAGGCTTGGCGGTTGGCTGGCTCATCCAGGGACTTCTTCAGGCTCACCAGGGTCGGATCCACGGTGCTGGGAGCGATCACGATCAATGGTCGTGATTTGCCCAGGTCCTGCGTCAGTGGGCCATCGTTGTCGGCAGCCAGGACCGGGCCGGCGACAGCGAGCAGAGTTGCGAGGGTCAATGACCGGATGAACATGCGTCTCTCCTTATGTTTTCCACGCAGTAATGATTGCGCATTGCGGAAAAAGGTCCAGGCCGGGACTCAAAATCTGACATTTTTCTGCGCCACGCCCCAGGCGGGCGCCGCCATCGGCCAAGGCGACGCAGAATCCGGGCTGCGGCGTTTTCAACCTCGAACCGGAGAACCTGGCGCGTAAGGTTTTGTTGCATATACAGGGCAGCGAGCAGGCCGTGCGCACAATGGAGCGAGCACACTTCGAGCGCCTTGGAGCAACATGCGCCGACAGCACCCTTGATGCCCCGAGCCCACTGCCACGAGTACAACCCGCACTACACACTTGAACTTGCAAGTTATGGAGAGTGCGTCATTCTTCAAACGCCAGAAAACAGCCAGCGATATTGATAACCCATTGAAAAGTCGCGCTATGTCGCCAGTGCAGCTCAGGCCGTCATATGACGCTTGAATCCACCGGATAATGATCTGGAACAAATAACTCAATGAGCCGCGACTTGTTCTTGCGACGCTCTGCGAACTATAGTTCGGCGCGGCACGGACAGCCCTGCAACACCTTATCAACGCGACAACTCGCCACCTTGCCGAACACTATCGCGCCACGGATTTTTTTCGAATGAGCGTCCGACCCCGATGATCCCCCTCCTCGTCTGCGATGACTCAAGCATGGCCAGAAAGCAGGTGCTGCGGACCCTGCCCAGCGAGTGGCAGGTATCGGTGACCCAGGCCTGCAACGGGCGCGAGGGCCTGGAGGCACTGCGCCGGGGCCTGGGCAAGGTGGCGCTGCTGGACCTGACCATGCCGCTCATGGACGGTTACCAGGTGTTGAGCGCCGTGCAGGAAGAAGGCATCGACGCGCGGATCATCGTCATCTCCGGCGACGTCCAGGAAGAAGCCGTGCGCCGCACCCGCGAGCTGGGCGCCCTGGCCTTTCTCAAGAAACCCTTCGATCCCCAGCAGTTGCGCGCCCTGCTCAAGCAACTGCAACTGCTGGACAGCCCGCCGCCCAAGCATCCGATAGCGCCCTCGCCGCCCCCGGTGGTGACCTTCCGCGACGCCTTCCGGGAAACCGTCAACGTCTCCATGGGCTACGCCGCGGCGCTGATCGCCAAGGTGCTGGATGTGTTCGTGCACCTGCCGATTCCCCACGTCAACGTGCTCGAAGCCGGCGAGTTGCAGATGCTCCTGGCCGACGCCAACCGGGCCCGGCAACTGACCGCCATCTGCCAGGGCTACATCGGCAGCGGCATCGCCGGCGAAGCCTTGCTGTTGTTCTACGACTCGGAAGTGGCGGACATCGCCCAACTGATGGAACAAGGCACCGATCCCTATCAGGAAATGGAAGTGCTGATCGACCTCTCCAGCGTGTTGATCGGCGCCTGCCTGAGCAGCATCGCCGAACAGCTGGACGTGTTCTTTTCCGTGGGCCATCCCCAGGTACTGGGGGAGCACACCAGCATCGACGAATTGATCGTGCTCAATCAGCAGCGCTGGAAAAAGACCCAGGCGGTGGAGATCAGCTACAGCCTGGAAGAACAGAACATCCACTTCGACCTGTTGCTGTTGTTCACCGAGGACTCCATGCCCCTTCTGGAACAGAAACTCGCCTACCTGATGAGTTGAGCCATGCCCAAACGAATGGATTTCAGTGAGCTGCACTGGTTGCTGGCGGTGGTCCAGAGCATCGACGTGGGGATCGTGGTGCTCGACCTCGACTGCCAAGTCCAGGTGTGGAACAGCTTTATGGAGAACCGCTCCGGCGTGCCCTCCAAGCAGGCCATCGACCAGTCGTTCTTCGCGCTGTTTCCCGAGGTCGAGCGGCCCTGGTTCAGCCGCAAAGTGAGCCGCGTGGTGGCCCTGGGCACCCCGGCCTTCACGATCTGGAAACAACGGCCGTACCTGGTGCACTTCAAGAACTACCAACCGATCACCGGCCAGGGCGAGTTCATGTACCAGAACACCACCCTGCTGCCGCTGCGTTCGTCCAACAGCGAGATCCACCACGTCTGCCTGGTGATCTACGACGTCACCGACGTGGCGATCAACAGCCTGGCGCTGCAGCAGGCCAACCGGCAGTTGCAGCACCTGTCGCGCATCGACCACCTGACCCAGCTGTTCAACCGCGGTCACTGGGAACAGCGCCTGGCGTTCGAGTACAGCCGCCACGGCAGCGCCATCGCCCTGCTGATGCTGGACATCGATCACTTCAAGTCGATCAATGATCGCCATGGGCACCAGGCCGGGGACGCGGTGATTCAGCGCGTCTCGCAGCTGATCCACGCGCATGTGCGCGACAGCGATGTGGCCGGGCGCTATGGCGGCGAGGAATTCGCCATCCTCCTGCCCCACACCGACCTGAGCGGGGCCCAGACCCTGGCCGAGCGCCTGCGCCAGTCGGCAGAACAGCAGCAGGTGATCCACAACGGCCAGGCCATCGCCTTCACCATCAGCCTGGGCATCGCCTGCCTCGACCGCCCGGCCCGGGATCACCGCTGCCTGATCGAATGGGCCGACCAGGCGCTGTACGCCTCCAAGCACGCCGGGCGCAATCGGGTCAGCACCTACGCGCCTTGAGCAGCGGCACTCGGGCTCCTTGAAAAAAAACCGCCGCCAAGGGATAAACTGCGCGCCTTTCCGGTCCATCCCCCGGTCTGCTACGCCTTTTCCAGCGCCACAAGGAGTCCCGTGCGCATGTCCCAGTCGAATTCAAACCGCTCCCCGCAAGAGCAATGGCGGCAAGCCGTGCTGACCTATGCCCGCGACATCAACCAGTATGTCGAAACCGGCACCCGCGAGGGCTGGAAGGGCTTGAAGGAGCCGAACATGCCCGACACCGAGCACCTGTTGCAGGATTGGCAGGCGGCTCTGCAAGCGAGCAACCAAGGCCCCTACGACGCCGCGCAGCACCAGGCCTTCCGCCAGGACTGGCCACCGGCACACTTCCCACTGACGCCACGCCTGGAAAGCCAGGGGCGGATGATTCCGACCCTGGCCCTGTTGCCGGACGGCAGCCTGCTGGCCCGCATTGGCGCGCCCTACGAGCCCGGCTGCGTGGTGCATATCGACGACGCGCGGATCGAAACCCTGGAGCAGGTGGAGTGCTTCGGCGTGTGCCCGCAGCGGCGTTACTTCGCCTGGGGCCGGGCCGACGGCATTCAGGTCACTGACGGCTGGAACGGGCCGCAGGTGGCAAGTTTTGCCTGGCCCGATCCCCACGCGGGCCTGCCGGCGGGCGTAGACCTGGAAGACAGCGGGCGCCCCACCCCCACCAGCCTGATTCCCTTCCCCGACGGGCGCCGGGTGCTGCTGGTGAGCGCCGACGGCATCTTTGTCCTCGCCGCCGAAGGTGCCACGCGCCTGCTGCCGAGCCTGGAAGACCTGCAGCAAGAGCTGGCCGACGGCGTCGCCCCGGAAGACCTAAGCATCGGCCTGAGCATGGAACATGGCGCGGTGTCGCCCGATGGCCAGTGGATCGCCATCGGCGAGCAAAGCGGTATGCACCTGGTGTTCGATGCGAGGTTGCAACGGGTCGCGCAGATCGGCCCCGCCAGCGAGTACCCGCACTTTGCGCACTTCAACCCGCGCGGCGACCGCCTGCTGCTCAACGCCTGCCACTTCTACGGCGGCGCCAGCCTGGGGGTGGCGGTGGCCGACCTGCCGGGGCTCTCCACCGACTTCTACAGCGACGACCCGCGCACCCCGGTGCTGCAGGAAGGCGCCCGGGTGTACGCCGCCGCCTCACGGGGCGACGAGTTCATCATCGGCGACGCCTACGGCTACCTGCGGGCCGTCAGTGAAACCGGCGAGGAACGCTGGCAGCACTACGTCGGCTCGACCCTGACCGCCCTGGACATCAGCGCCGATGGCAAGACCCTGGTGGCCGCCACCTATGCCGGGATCATCGTCAAGATAGACCTGGACGCCGGGCGCCCGGACTGGCAGATCGGCACCGGCGAGCACCACGAAACCCACCGCTGGCTGTTCTGGAAGGACCTCGCCAAGCCGCTGCTGTGGTGAGTGGGTTCTAGACCGGCGGGCGCGAGAAACTCACCTGCAGCCGCAGGTGGTCAGGGTCATCGATCGCCCGCAGGTACTCCGCCACGCTGACCTCGCCGGCGCTGGACCGGGCACCCGGGGCCGGCACATGGCCGGCCAGCAGCTTGTGCACCACCGCCACCGCCGCGCAGCTGGGGATCTCCGGACCATGGTCGTGGGTGGCGGTCAACTGCGCGTACATCGACAGCGGCTGACCGTCCTGGCCCAGGCCATGCACGTCCACGTACATGGCACTGAGGCCGTCGCCGAAACCTTCAAACCAAGTGCCGCAACGATGCAAACGCGCAGCCCAAGGCGCCGGGTCGGCGATCAGCCCGAGCTTCACCGCCTGGGCCAGCAGGGCGTTGGCCAACCCGGCTATCTTCAGCCCGGCACCAGCCTTGAAGCTCAAGGTATGGGCACCATAACGCTCGGCGAACAGGTCCAGGTCCGGCACATCGACATTGGCCACCAGCCGCGTGCCCAGCCCCGGCAACTTGCGCAGGGTCAGGCCCTGCCAGCCGATCACCGGGAGCGGCTGGCCGTCCTTGAGTTGCAGGATCGGCCGGCCGGCATAGGCCAGCACGCCCTGGATGGTGGACAGGCCGGGCATTTTCGCCGAGGAGGAAATGCCGTGCTCGATCCGATCGATGCGGGAGAAACGCTCACGGTGCTCATCGATGATCGCCGTCGACAAAGTCGGCACCGAGCTGCAACCGCTGAGCAGCGTTACCCCGGCCGCCCGGGCCTGGGCGTCGAGGACGCCAATGCCACCGACGAACTGCCGGCAGTCCGCCAGATCGCAATAGTTGACGCCGGCCTCGATGCAGCCCTGGGCCACCGCATAGGACTGACCCTGGAACGGCCCTGCGGTGTGGATCACCCAATGCACATCCAGGGCCTTGAGCGCCGGCACCCACTGCGGGCCCATGGCATCGCCGCACCAGCCTTCGCAGGGCTGTCCACCCTCGGCTTGCAGCGCCTGAACCTTGGCTGCGAGCTTGCGCGGGTCACGCCCGGAAATCAGCAGATGCACCCCGGGCGTCTGGATCAGATAGCGGCAGACGATGCTGCCGAAATTGCCATAACCACCGACCACCAACACCCTGAGCGTCATTGCCTGCATCCCTGGACCAAGCCGTTATCCGGTGCAGAAGGCACCGTTCGAGGCGCGGCAGCTTCCTTGATTTGCCGCGGATCGACAAGGGGCCGCCGCCTCTGCAATATTCGGTCGACAAAAAAATGCCAATGCCGGTCCGGCATAATGCTATGCAAATTCCTCATCAACTGCGGCATTGGAGCGTGATAGCCTCGTCCTGCTATGTCGGCCTCGCATAATAAACCTGCCGGTTTACCCAACCGAGCGGGACCCAGATGCCTTGTTATCCCCCTTTGCTTCACCTTCATCTGCCCAACTAACGTTTCGCTGTGAGCCTTTCGATCATCGGCTCACCAAGGGAACTGATTGCAAAATTTGACTCGACCCCAAGGTCGATCTCTCGATCCTATCTCGGAGCTGTTATGTCCAGGCTTTCCCATCAAGATTTGCGCCGCGGTTTCCGTGAACTGATCGCCTCCAACTCCTGCTACCACACCGCTTCCGTGTTCGACCCGATGTCCGCGCGCATCGCCGCCGACCTGGGTTTTGAAGTGGGCATCCTCGGCGGTTCCGTGGCCTCGCTGCAGGTGCTGGCGGCCCCCGACTTCGCCCTGATCACCCTCAGCGAATTCGCCGAGCAGGCCACCCGCATCGGCCGCGTGGCCCAGCTGCCGGTGATCGCCGACGCCGACCACGGCTACGGCAACGCGCTGAACGTGATGCGCACCGTGGTGGAACTGGAACGGGCCGGCATCGCCGCGCTGACCATCGAAGACACCCTGCTGCCGGCGCAGTTCGGGCGCAAATCCACCGACCTGATTTCGGTGGCCGAAGGCGTCGGCAAGATCCGCGCCGCCCTGGAAGCCCGGGTCGACACCGAGCTGGCGATCATCGCCCGGACCAACGCCGGAATCCTCCCGGTGCAGGAAATCATCAGCCGCACCCAGCAGTACCAGCGCGCAGGCGCCGACGCCATCTGCATGGTCGGCATCCGTGATTTCGAGCAACTGGAACAGATCTCCGAGCACCTGAGCGTGCCGCTGATGCTGGTGACCTACGGCAACCCGGCACTGCGCGACGATGCCCGCCTGGCCGAGCTGGGGGTGAAAATCGCGGTGGACGGCCACGCCGCCTACTTCGCCGCGATCAAGGCCACCTACGACTGCCTGCGCGAGCAGCGGCAGATCTTCACCCAGGCCTCGGACCTGAGTGCCACCGAGCTGGCCCATACCTACACCCAGCCCGAGGACTACATCGTCTGGGCCAAGGAGTTCATGAGCGTCAAGGAGTAACACCGGCGATTGGCCGGGGTGAGGCGCAACGCCTCAACCCTGGGCCGATTTCAACGCACCTTCCACGCAGTCGAGGATCTGCCCGATGGTCCAGGGCTTGCGGATGAAGGTCACCGGATAGCGCACCCCGGAACTCTCGGGGGTCTCGAAACCCGACATCACCACGATTGGCAGCGACGGCCAGCGTTCACCGCACAGGTTGCTCAGGCTGGCGCCGTTGAGCGTGCCGGGCATGCTGATGTCGGTGAGCAGCAGGGCCACGTCCGCGGCATGTTGCTGCAGGAATTCCCAGGCCCGGTCGGCACTGTCCATGGCCTCGGTGGCAAACCCCTCGTCCTGCAGAATCTCGCAAAGAAACTCCAGCACCGTCGGTTCGTCCTCCACCACCAGGATCAAGCGAGAGGCGGCGTCGGGGCGCACGGATGAGGCTGGGCACATGGGGCTGACACTCCCGGAAAGGTTGAGAATTGCGCGGACAGGACCGCTGACAAGAGTTATGAGCGGCGGCTTGACGATAAATTCATTCCCGATGCGCCCGCAGTGTTTTTTTCGGACAGGTCCGAACCGGCTGGCGATAATGCGACCCCGATATCAGCGTAACAACGCAGACAGGTCATCCATGGAATTCGATCCCCAACGCCTGGCCCAGGCCCGACACCTGGTGGTGTTCAGTGGCGCCGGAGTCTCGGCCGAAAGCGCCATCCCGACCTTTCGCGACGCCCTGACCGGGTTGTGGGAGAACTTCGACCCGGCGCGGCTGGCCACGCCCCAAGCCTTTCGCGAGGACCCGGCGCTGGTCTGGGGCTGGTATGAATGGCGCCGCATGAAAGTGCTCCAGGCCCGCCCCAACCCGGCCCACCTGGCGATTGCCGAACTGGCCCGACGCGTACCGCGCCTGACCCTGATCACCCAGAATGTCGATGACCTGCACGAGCGCGCCGGCAGCCCCTCGGTGCTGCACCTGCACGGCAGCCTGCACCACCCCAAGTGCTTCGCCTGCAACCGCCCCTTCAGCGGCGAACTGCCAGAACCCGTGTTGCCGGAGCAAGGTTGCAGCCTGGAGCCCCCCCGTTGCACCGGCTGCAACGGCAAGATCCGCCCCGGGGTGGTGTGGTTCGGCGAAGCCCTGCCACCGCACATCCTCAAAGAGGCATTCAAAGCGGCAGGCGAATGCGACCTGCTGTTGTCGGTAGGCACCTCGGGTCTGGTGCAGCCGGCGGCGCAGATCCCCCAACTGGCGCTGGAGCAAGGTGCCTGCGTGGTGCACATCAATCCGCAGCCCCAGGCCTGTACGAAGCCTGAGGAATACAGCCTGGTGGGCAAGGCCGGACAGATTCTGCCGGAACTGCTGCGCCAGGCCTTTGCCTGATTTTCTGGGGGCTGACACGCCGTTCACGACGCGGATCGTCATTTTTCCCGCCACAGCGGCCCGGCATGAGGTAGATTCAAGCAGCGAATAACCTCGCAACGACGTTTGCTTTCTTGCCCTGCCGCTGGAAACCAAGCCCCGTACCGGTGGCTCTGTTCACTGCCCCGCCGTTTTTTCGCCACTGAGCGCGTCTGGCGCGGTGGCGCCGATTTCAGGAAATGGATTAATGCCGCAAAGACACGTGATCAATGCTTCGGTCAGCCCGAAAGGCAGCCTGGAGACCCTCTCGCAACGTGAAGTGCAACAACTCAGCGCCGCCGGCTCCGGCAGCATCTACACCCTGTTCCGCCAGTGCGCCCTGGCCATTCTCAATACCGGCGCCCACGTCGACAACGCCAAGACCATCCTCGACGCCTACCACGATTTTGAAGTGCGCATTCACCAGCAGGATCGCGGCGTGCGCCTGGAACTGCTGAACGCGCCGGCCGACGCCTTCGTCGACGGTGAAATGATCGCCAGTACCCGGGAAATGCTCTTCAGCGCCCTGCGCGACATCGTCTACACCGAGAACGAACTGGACAGCCAGCGCATCGACCTGGAGAGCTCCCAGGGCATCACCGACTACGTCTTCCACCTGCTGCGCAACGCCCGCACCCTGCGCCCCGGCGTCGAGCCGAAGATGGTGGTGTGCTGGGGCGGCCACTCGATCAACACCGAGGAATACAAGTACACCAAGAAGGTCGGCCATGAGCTGGGCCTGCGCAAACTGGACATCTGCACCGGTTGCGGCCCGGGCGTGATGAAAGGCCCGATGAAAGGCGCCACCATCGCCCACGCCAAGCAGCGCATGAGCGGCGGTCGCTACCTGGGGCTGACCGAGCCTGGGATCATCGCCGCCGAAGCGCCGAACCCGATCGTCAACGAGCTGGTGATCCTGCCGGACATCGAGAAGCGCCTGGAGGCCTTCGTCCGTGTCGGCCACGGCATCATCATCTTCCCGGGAGGTGCCGGCACCGCCGAGGAGTTCCTCTATCTGCTGGGCATCCTCATGCACCCGGACAACCGCGACCTGCCGTTCCCGGTGATCCTCACCGGCCCGCGCAGCGCGGCGCCGTACCTGGAGCAGCTCAACGCCTTTGTCCTGGCGACCCTGGGTGAAGCCGCGCAGCAGCACTACCAGGTCATTATCGACAACCCGGCGGAGGTCGCCCGGCAGATGACCGAGGGGCTGAAGACCGTCAAGCAGTTCCGCCGCGAACGCAACGACGCCTTCCACTTCAACTGGCTGCTGAAAATCGACGAGAGCCTGCAGCGCCCCTTCGATCCGACCCACGAGAACATGGCCAGCCTGCAACTGAACCACGCCCTGGCGCCCCACGAGCTGGCGGCCAACCTGCGCCGCGCGTTCTCCGGCATCGTCGCCGGCAACGTCAAGGACCAGGGCATCCGCCTGATCGAACAGAAAGGCCCCTACAGCATCCACGGCGACCCGACGATCATGCGTCCCCTGGACCAGCTGCTCAAAGCCTTCGTCGAGCAGCACCGCATGAAGCTGCCCGGCGGCGCGGCCTATGTGCCGTGCTACCGCGTAGTGAGCTGAGCTGGATCACACAGCCCATCACAAACCACGCCACAGCAACGGGCCCCTCGCGGGGCCCGTTGTCATTTCGCCTGGCACGCCTGCCGGGTCAGCGCTGCCAACGGGCCATCAACTGGTTGGACGGCAGGCTTTCATCGAGCACCTTGCGCGCGCACTCGGCCCCCGCCACCGGCAGCCCTGCCGGATCCAGCAGGCCGATCTGCACCAGCACGCTGGCCTGATCCCAATAGATGTGCTCGTGGCACAACTTGTCGCCGCGAAACCCGACCACCGCCAGCATGGGGATTTCCACGTACTTGCCGGTGGGCTTGACCCCGGGCAGCAGCCAGTCGATTTCCGTGCTGTGGGTGAAGCAGAGGATGAATTCGTCCACCACCTGCAACGCGCCAACCGTGCGCGACACCGGGATCATGCGGGTGTCCGGCGGGTTGCCGTGGACGAAGTGCTGCTCGTAGAAACGGCTCAGATCAGCCGCGCCGACACCACCGGTCAGCGTCGGCACGTGATTGACGTAGGGCTCCTTGACCATGGTCGCCATGGTGGCCGGCACGTCCCGGGTCGCGAATTCGTGGCTGACATGGGCCTCCCACAGGGCACCGAGGTCGAAGTCCGGCCCCACCGCCTTTTTCAGCGCGGCGATGCTGCGCCCGTGAGCCAGGGTTGCCGAAGGCTTGTGGTAATGCTCGCTGCCGATGCGGGCAAAAGCGTGGTCGGCTTGCGGGTAGCTGTAGATCTCCACCCCAGGGCGCCCGGCCAGGGCCGCGCCGATGCGCTGGCGGGCCGCAGCATCACAGTAGACATCCTGCTCGGCGAAGTGCAGCACCAGACGCCCGTGGATATGCACCGCCTCATCCAGGTATTCATCGATGCCCATGCCGTAGTAACCCACGGCGCAGGCCGCATCGGTCCGGGTGGCGGTGAGGTAGGCCAGCTTGCCGCCCATGCAATAGCCGACGTAGCCCACCGCCGGGCCGCTGACCGCCTCCAGAGCGCGCAGGGCCTCGATCGAGGCGGCGATGTCCTGCACCGCGCGGTCCAGGTCCAGGCCGCCGAACAAGCCCAGGGCCACCTGAAAGTCCGCGGCGCTGTAGCCCAATTCGACCCCGGGCTGCTGACGCCAGAACAGGTCCGGCACCAGGGCCACATAACCCTCCTCGGCATACAGATCAGCGGTGGCGCGCATATTGGCGTTGATGCCGAAAATCTCCTGGCCAATCACCAGCCCAGGCCCCCGGCCACTGGCGGGCAAGGCCAGATAGCCACGGAATACGCCCGCCCCATCAGCGGCGCTGATTTCTAGGTAGTGCCCCATCTTATTGTTCTCCTCAAGGCTCGGCTCATCACGGCCGGTGCCTATTAGGAACCCGCCGCAAGCGCTTTGCCTACCCCGCAAGTGCAAGCTTTTGTCACCGGACCTGAGCGGATCGCTACCCTGGAAAAGCTACTTTTCAAAATACTGGAACATAATTCCATTTTCTTGCATGATCTGCGCACCCGCACAGCCAGGCAGCGCTGACGGCCGAAAACCCGACCCGGACGACGCCATCGGGTCCAGGGCTTGGGCGCTCGATCAGCCGGACCTGGGAATAAAAAACATGCACAAAGGCCTGCTCCGTGACCCAAGCCCCCACTCCCCCTCTACCGCCCCTGGATTGTGATTTGCTGGTGATCGGCTCCGGCGCCGCTGGCCTGGCCTGCGCGGTGACCGCCGCCTGGCACGGCTTGAAAGTGATAGTAGTGGAAAAGGATTCCACTTTTGGCGGCGCCAGTGCCTGGTCCGGCGGCTGGATGTGGGTGCCTGGCAACCCCCTGGCACGCCGCGCCGGCATCGATGAAGACCCGCAGCAACCGCGCACCTACCTCAAGCATGAGCTGGGCGAACGCTATGACGCCGCGCGCATCGATGCCTTGCTGGATAACGGGCCGCAGATGGTGGCCTTCTTCGAGCAGCACACGGCCCTGCAATTCGTCGATGGCAATGGCATTCCGGATATCCACGGCCAGGTGCCCGGCGCCGGGGTCGAAGGCCATCAGCTGATTGCCGCGCCCTATGACGCACGGGCCATCGGCCCCCTGCTGCAACGCCTGCGCAAGACCCTGCGGGAAACCTCGTTCATGGGCATGCCGATCATGGCCGGGGCCGATCTGGGGGCCTTTCTCAGCATGACCCGCTCGTTCAAGTCGCTGCTGCATGTCGCCAAGCGCTTTAGCCGCCATCTGCGGGACCTGGCGCTGCACGGCAGGGCCATGCACCTGGTGAATGGCGTGGCGCTGATCGGCCGGCTGGCCAAGTCCGCCGAACAATTGGGGGTCACCCTCATGGAGTCCACGCCGGCCCGCTCGCTACTGCGCGATCAGCAAGGGGTGCACGGCGCCCTGGTGGACACGCCCCAGGGCCCGCGGGAAATCCGCGCCCGGCGCGGCGTGGTGCTGGCCGCCGGCGGATTTGCCAATGACCCGGTTCGGCGCCAAGCGCTGTTTCCTCGCGCACCTGGGCCGGATGAACATCTGGCCCTGCCGCCATCGAGCTGCTCCGGGGATGGCATCCGCCTCGGCGAAGCCGCCGGCGCGATCCTGGCCACGGACCTCGCCAGCCCGGTGGCCTGGGCCCCGGTATCGCGGGTGCGGCACGCCGATGGCAGCGTCGGGCACTTTCCCCACATCATCGACCGGGCCAAGCCCGGGCTGATCGGCGTGCTGGCCAACGGCAAGCGCTTCGTCAACGAGGCCGACGGCTACTACGACTACACCGCCGCCATGGTCGAGAAGGTGCCAGCCGGCGAGGAAGTGGCCTCCTGGCTGATCTGCGACCATCGCTTCCAGCGCCGCTACGGCCTGGGCTATGCCCGGCCCTTCCCGTTGCCCGTTGGCCCGCTGGTGCGCAGCGGCTACCTGCAGCGGGCCGACTCGATCCAGGCCCTGGCTCGCCAATGCGGCATCGACCCACAGGCACTGGCGGACACGGTGCAGCACTTCAACCAGCACGCCCGCCACGGCCAGGACCCCGAGTTCGGCCGCGGCTCGACGCCCTACAACCGCAAGCAGGGCGACGCCCTGTACCCCGGCCCCAACCCTTGCGTGGCGCCCATCGAGCAGGGGCCGTTCTACGCGGTGAAGGTGCTGCCCGGCAGCTTCGGCACCTTCGCCGGGCTCAAGACCAATGCCCAGGCCCAGGTGCTGGATCAGGCCGGCGCGGCGATCCCCGGGCTGTATGCGGCGGGCACCGACATGGCCAGCGTGATGGGCGGGTTCTACCCCTCCGGCGGCATCAACCTGGGCCCGGCCATGACCTTCGGCTACATCGCCGGACGCCACGCGGCCGGAGTCGAGGCCTATGAAGCCGCACTGCCTAGCGCCGCCCTGACCGATACACGCTGAGTCGCCACGCGGCCCTCAGGGCGAACGGCCGCCAGCCGGGTCTTGCGCCACCCCGGGGACCTGCAACTGGCTTTCGATCTGCCGGCCGAGGTAATACACCCCGGCCAAGACCCCATGCTCGGGGTCATGCAGTTGCCGGGACCAGGCCTGGTCGAAGGCCGCCCCCAGGTCCCGCCGGGTCTGGGCCTGCACCCCGTCCCGGTCATGGTCCTGGACCAGCGCCCGGACCCCGGCCACCCCCACCG
>Ga0194135_10000071_pt1 | contig 54603 bp, 21 predicted proteins | sample LitLau_LLRF_2013_FD_134024 | JGI IMG/M metagenome (GOLD analysis project Ga0194135, IMG submission 134024) | Freshwater sediment microbial communities in response to fracking from North America - Little Laurel Run_MetaG_LLRF_2013 (version 2) | ecosystem: Environmental > Aquatic > Freshwater >...
AGCTAGCTAGCGACAGACAGAACGTGCATTCGCATAAGTGATTTTCAATCCCTAATAACGAATAGCCGAGAACGAGAGACGACGGGAAGTGTGACAGAGACACTACCAAAGGAATGTGATTATCCACCGTGGCTTATAAATGTAATATATATGTGCCTGGCTGAGTTTGGAGTGTCGCAAATTATCATCGCAGAACGAACACTCGTCGTATATTATTATTATTGCTTTTGTTTTTGCAAATCAATAAATCCTCTCTAACACTTTCAAGTCTTGAAATCCATCCATTAAAGTTTAATGCAATCTATACTTGTGATAAACACACATGTCGTATCATATCGAGGTGGGGCTGAAAGTTTTGCACTCGAGTGCACGTCAGGATAGTGCACAAAACACAATCGGATTATCAACTTGAATGTTGACCATCTCTCAACTTTATTTATTTCATCCAATATATTACAGGGGATTACCTAGCAAACTTCCATTCCATTATACTCTTGAGTTTTTCTTTTCAAGGGAGATTGATTTTTACTCATAATCTATCTATTACTTTTCTATCAATCAAACCAAGTGGGTGCTCAGAAGTAGTATTGCTTTAATACCTCCTGGAAATAAGTTTCAGATCAGACACCTTCTAAAATTCTGCCGTCAAAAAACAAGGCAATTGAGGAAGCACGAGAAAGTCACACGGAAGAAAGTGACGATGTGCATGCAAGTTATATTTACATAGTTCATCCTTGCATGTTCGCACTTATTTACCAAGCTATTTTTGTAATTTTATACGCTAGATTTTTGTAAATTGAATTCTGTTGCAAGTTGAGATAAGGTTAGGATACTCGAACGAAATATATATCCAAATTCGGGCCTTTATTTCAGTCTGCATGTCCAAAGAGATACTATATATTTGATACTGTTTATTTACACTATTGCTTTGAGGCGACCTTCATCCTTTGTGTTATTCTTTCTCCGTCATCTCTTCTTCGAAAACAACTGAACTTCTTATTGAGATTTGTGTCTCTGGAATTGAAAGCTGAATTTTGATTTCAGGTTTGAAGATCTTTAACACAAGGAGGAGTAAAGGACACAAGACCATCCTTATAAATTCTCTTGTGACATCAAGTTTTTACTGTGACGAAAAACAATACAAAAGATTGTTTGAGTGGAAGAAAATGAAGCGACTTTGTGGGAAAAAATGGCCATAACTCTAACTTGATGTGACAAGTGTTTTGCGAACAGTGTTGGAATTGTAATCGAACAAAAAAGTAGAGAAGCAACGGCTTCTGGGCAAAATGCCTTCAAGTACGGAGCGGATTATGATCCGGGAGCTAACCAGTTCCATGTATTCCAACTGTAAGTTCTGTAATCTTAGTCTCTCTTTGTACTCACCATTTAAGCCTCTATAGATATTTTGCCATCCATGAATGAGTTGGCTTAACTTTGAGTGGAATTACGTTTAGGTTGTCTAATTACCCACGCGTACGTGTTAATTATTACATCACATTCTGTTGGAACTCGAATGGAGCAATTTTGTGGGTTGTCACGTGGTTGGTGAAGGCATTTAAGTTCTAAGTGAAAAATGTCTGTCAATGTCAAATTTCTTTAACACACACTTCCAATCTCTCAATCCATCGTAAATCAATATTTTACTGTAAGGTGATTCCTGTCTGTAAGAGCATGGCGTCATTCACGAGGAGACTAAATGTGTTTGAGTATCATCTGGTCGAGTGAAAGAAAGACCATTATTATTATGAAATGAGATCTCTTTCTGGAAGAGTTCCACACACTCCTCTGTTATTTCCTCGGCTTACATTCTCGAAAGTCTCAACTTTAGCCATGACTTTCAACTGACTAAAAAGAATCTCACAAAGATTCAAGATCCTCTGGCTGACAAGATTGTTCTGATCTTGCGTTTAAGATATTTATAAATCTTTGTACTAGAACCAGAAGGCAGAACAAAATATGTAAGCAATGGTTGAGAAAAACAATCTGCAGTTTGTTTCCGGGCACTTCAAGCTTTCCAGTTGCAATTTTAATGGCATCCTTACATATTTCCAGGGGGTTTTTACCCGCAAATTGTTGTCAGAATAACTGTTCAAAGAATAACGAGAAGCAGTTTAGTGCAAGTAAGCTGTGAATATAAATTGATAAGTTCTACAAAAGTGGACTGTAATTGCACAGTTGACATTTAATTTATAGGCGAACAGCCGTCGTGCGAGTCAGAGTTTTCTTTGCATGAGCGTATATCTATATCAGCTATACTACACCCCTTTACTTTTTCATGGAGTCATTAAACGACATTAAGCACGGTTTCGTAATTGTCTTCCAGTTATTTATCACTTGAACCTAAGCTAAAATTATCTGTGTCAACTAATAAACCAATAGAAATTCAAATACAATAGCCTAGACTGTAATAAACTGCGGTATTAGACTTTATAGCATTCTGCTATACGTAGGCTTCTTCTTGAAGGTTACGACTTAAACGATTATTTGTTAGACCTCAATTAGGTATAAGGGCGAGTTCCTCTAAAGAACTGTTGCAAAATTAAAACTCCCCAGGAGCATTATTTATTGTGTAGTTGACAACTGGACACCGAAGTGGAGAAGAGGTTAATAAAAACTACGTTGACATTTGAAGTCTCCTGTTGAACATTACTTATAAAGGAGGTGGTGGTGGCCGTTGTTGTGCAGGAGCAATTACATCTGTTGAGTATGTGAGATTGAGTTATCGATTTGTTGCAAGAGAGCTCAATGTACCTGTGGTTTCCGATAGCCGGGTACTTATTAACGTCTTATACATTCAACAGAGAAAAATTCGGATTTGCGGGAGTGTTCAACAACACATGTAACACTTTATTAGGGCAGCCAAGGTCCAGAGAGTGCAAATGAATCCAGCCAATTTGTACTTGTCTCCTTTCTTTCTTTCTCTTCTTGCTCGTTCTTTTCCAAAGCCAAAGTTCTTTTTACAGAGGTCCTATTGCTAAAATTGTCAGTATAGACAGACTAGGCAAGGTTGTTGCCTCAGTCTCTAATTGTCGTTAGTCTTTAAAGTTTATTCCAAAACTTTGTAGTGAAAGTAACGCTTAATCAGACATCGATTGGTTTTAATAATCTATTCTGAAGAATCCTCTTTGTTCTCTGTCACCAGTAATCAAACATTGTATAGAGAGTGCCGACTCATTCATGTGCTCAAGTTATCTCACATCATCCCATTATACTTTGTCCTCTTGCCATGAGCCATCTCTTCTAGATTATCGTCGTCGTAATGGAGAAAGTGTGTAAGTTTATTTTACATGTAGTACATTAAGTCGGCTTTGCAATTGCTTGCACAGAAATGTAAATAATAAATACATACTAGGCGATCGGTAAGCTGGCTTTGTTGATTTAGTTTTATAGTCGAACAGGTTCTGACTGTGTGAGTTTCATTCACTCTTCATGCATGCAGAAAGTGTAGAGGATAGAATATTATTAACTTTCGGTTTTATAAGGACTATTTGGACTATGTTTTATATACAATGCCATGAATTCACGAATATGCTTCAGCTTCTATTGACTATATAAATTAATTTTACCTTCTAACGAATACTTAATATGTGGCCCGCATAAAAACCAAACTGATGAAGCGAAGGCCTCTCATTAATAATTCAAAATCCTTCTTCCGCTAGCTTCAACAGTAACGTAGTGCTATAATCCTTCGTGTGAAATATTGGCGAATCGGAAAGTAGTTTCTGTGTATTTCATTGTGTGTAGTGGTCACAGTTTCGTATATTTACGTGATAGGCAGCTCGGGAGTTTGGAGAACCCTTTGTATCGTAAATAGTGCATAAAAGTAATATATCTATATGTATGTATATCGTTATATTACTCAGCTAAAATACACATGCCGTGTCATTCTCGTCAATATATTCCATGAAAAGGTTCCTCCAAAGCTGATGAAGGTGATGTCTAATTTCGGTAAATTGTTTGCTCGGCCCTTTTAATTTCCTTACTTGTATATTATATATGCTAACATTGCTAACATATATATATATCACCCTTTCTCTGCTATACCTGTATCATTAAGCAGGCCGTGAGTTATTAGTTCATGAAGTTCATAGGTACGAAGTTGGAGATAGTATGCGTAATTTCCCGTGCTAATTCAACAGACAAGAAGAGACTCGTCGGAGTGTATGTATACTTTGTATAGCGAGGTGGAAAAGTATTCGAAAGTGTATTTCCACCCGGCGTCTCCAATTAGGGAACCTCCCTCGTACTCATTCTTGCATATTGTCCCACCGATACCAGTTCTGCCCACTTTCCCATCGTTCAGTCTAGTACTTTTGTATGAAAAAACTAATCGAAGAATGTTTGTATGGGGGAGAGTACCGCTTGCTTGCCTGCCTCTATACTTTCCGCAACTTGTCAAAGTCTGATGTAAAAGTGTATCGCGTAATGATAGACCTCATCCTCCTCGTCATTTACCCTTTCAGTTCCACTTTAGACCCTTCCGAGAACACTTCAAGAGACAGTATCAATACTGAGTGAGTTCAACTTAAGCAGAAGTAATAATCTATACAGAAGAGTCAACAGTTTTAATAACCTGGCTACAGTTGGGCCAACAGAAAAGTGCGGAGTGCTTTCTCCGAACTTTCTCTCGTAATTAATATTATTTCAAGCCAATAAAAGATAAAACGCTGTTTAGGTTGTTGCATGTGACTTCAGTTCAGCTTCAATTATTGCGGAGAGGAAAGGGAGAGAGCAAGGTTTGCGTTCAATTTCCGATAGAAATCGACACACTTCCTTTTTCTCTGCTACTCGTGCTGTTGTTGGTTTCCCTGCTATAGATTATTCCTGCAAGTAAAACCTTGCGTAATTTATAATTGAGTAGCAAACACGAATAAGACAGCACAACGAATGACTTTTGGATGTTTCTCTCAGTAGGTTCAAGACGAGCTTATCTGAGTTGTCACGTTAGATATTGAGTGACTTCCTTGTAATACAAAAATTCCGGTGAAAGTTCACATGAAAGAAATTGGAGAAAGTAGGCTGTGATCAATCTGAAAGTGGTATAGTTTAGTGTGAAGAAGAAAGCAATAAGCTATTGTGACGCGCCATATAGTTCTCTGCTGCTGCATGGAATATCATTATATTTAATGTGTAGGAGTTCCAAACACTTCGACTTAGCCGTTGACTTTATAAGCTTGTTAAAGAGGATTACGTAAACCGGATATTAAATGGAAAAGGACGAAGAGGTTTTGTAACAATTCACTTCTCAAACTTCCTGGAAAGTCTTGAGTGAAAGAGCTTGTCGTAAAAACACTTTCGGTGCAACGCGTTTCTTCTAGAAAGGCTTGTTTAAAAATAAGTAACATTTGAGTCATATTACGGATCTAATCCAGAGAATAGTTAACGATGGCATCTCATCCGAACGGAAATGGGAGTCACAGTCAGCTATTTCCTGTGCCTCAGGAGTCCATTGCAATGGGTCACATGAATGAAAACATGCCTCCACGTAATGCCACCAAGCTCAGAATCTATTTTTGTTCAATAAAACTTAAAAATTACAGGAATACATTTTTAATTGCATAATAATAACTTTAATAAGACGGCTATGAAATATGGAAGTCCATGCAGTACGAGATAAAGCGAATTTTATTTTAATGTGGTTGTAATATTTGTTTGCAGCCGACGTGGATGACTTGGGATCGGGTGTAGTGGGACTCCTCCTGACTTTACTTTCATGGCTCCTTGTTATTCTAACGCTACCATTCTCCCTTTTCTTCTGTTTTAAAGTAAGTCATTGAAAAATGCAAAGTAATTAATAATATGGGGCATGGACTGGCAACTACGACGAATAAGACAACTAAATCTTGCGTGTGCTACCTCGAGACGATAATCGTCGTCCGTGTTAAAAAATGAATAAGAGTTTTTTGCGAAGTCTAAGAAGATGAATACCTAAGTATGATTTACTGAATAGGCCCAAGTTTTTAAAAAAGAAACCTAAGAATCGATCAAATTACTCATCGATTTTACTTTTCTATCGATTTCTTGTGCTCACAAACCCATAATATAACTTGTAAAATGAGAAGTTGTGGCTGAAAAGAAGGTTACTTACAAACATTCTATTTAGTTTGGAGAAAATTAGGTTTGGAAAGAACTTTATGTACATATGAGCATTGTGGGAAGGACGGTTATAGTAGGCTGTGCAAGAAAAGTAACACGCAATTAAGATACATACCAAAAGTAAACCAAAAGTGACCTACCAAAGGTACGGTACACATAAACTTGTTGCTGATTTATTTATTTTTTAATATAAATGCGTCAGGTAAAGTCACGAATGATTTCCTTTGCATTATGCTATGCAAAAGTTAAGCACAGGTAGACAAACTACAGGTTTTTCCCTAGTTGAAAGTTGTTATTGAATCCTGACATCTAAATGACAAGAGTATGTCTCTATTTTTCCAATTTCTATGAATCGTTCCGTTAGATTGGAAAGTTGTTTATTGTTTTTCACTTACTGCGTTGTTTTTGCTTGTACAATAGAGTGAAAGTCTTAATAATGTAATGCATACACGTAATATGGAAAGGAAGGGGATTGATACTAGTTTGTCTCTGACGAGAAGCAGGATATGAGAACGAGGAATAGTTCACATGTTCACAAGTGTCTTGTGAGTTGGCCAGTTGGTCGACCTGTTCTCATGATTATTATTATCATGAGGAGCAGATGGGAATAATGCTAAGGACCATGTGTGTGATGTAACAGGTGGTGCAGGAATACGAGAGAGCTGTGATTTTTCGGTTGGGTCGTCTTCAATCTGGAGGATCGAGAGGCATCTTCTTCGTCCTCCCGTGCATTGAGAGCTACACTAAAGTTGATCTCCGGACGAGTTGCTTCGACGTTCCGCCTCAAGAGGTAATCCCCAGCTGCTTTCTCCCGGAGAAAGTCTTTTGACAGTTCACACAAAACCATTGCATGTCAACCTCATTCTGTCACATGTGTGTCTCAAATACATACACTTTGACTTGATGCTACGACTCACATTGCTTGTCTAAAAGATATATTGAATTGGAAGCAATACAAGGATGAATAATACATTCATACATGTAAGATCAGTTTTCCTAGGACATAAACGGATGTCAGATCAGATGACACTAATGCCAAATATGAGATCACATAAGTTCAGAGTTCACTTAATAATAATCATATATTGAATATATGTCGCACGTAGATAGTTGACGGCAGCAGTGCAGCAATCTCTTTCGAAGTCACACGTATGTATTACGTTTGCTATATCTCTTTGAGTGCTGATTATTATGCTAACAATAAATATGTTCTCACGAGTTGATTTATTTTTCAATGTCTGTGAGTATGTCGCCTTAAAGATATAGCAGTGAAAGTCAATTCCGGTTTCCACTTGTAAAGCATAGTAATAGATATGATTTATTTTATTCGCCCAGCAGGGTTTGATATGAGAGTGAGGATAGGAGATGATGAAAGTATGCAGATAAAGTCTTAGGAGATCGACTCTATATTATAATATATAGTGTGTGGAACAGGTAATAGAAAAAAAGAAGACTAGGAAACATATTCGAATCTTTACATGCAATTCTCGCCAATATCTTTGGAACTATCTATAGATTTTTGTGTCTATGATTTATGGGACACGCGCGTAGAAAGGAGTCTTAGTAATTTGTTGAGCTCACGATTCCTCTGGAATTCTTGGATTTTGTCTAAGAACTGCAAGACCTTTTGTAATTTATGTGAATGTACTAATAATATTGCGTGATATGTTTGCATAGGTATTGACCAAAGACAGTGTGACTGTGAGTGTAGACGCCGTTGTCTACTACCGAGTGAGCAATGCCATCGTGTCCATCGCAAATGTTGCCAATGCTCATCAATCAACCAGATTGTTAGCCCAAACGACACTGAGGAATATTCTGGGGACGAAGAATCTCCACGAGCTCCTTTCGGAACGAGAGGGCATTTCCAATGCCATTCAGGTAATCATTTGCACACTTACTCGCCTATTACCCGTATTAGTGTATATTGTCGTGCATTTTATGTTAAGTAGATTCATGAGAAGGCATTGGAGATATAGGAGGCCAACCAAACATAAGAATTTAGTCAATTTAGTCGTGTCAATTATTAGGTAGTCGTAAAAAAGGAAGAACAAAAAGCTCGCAGTGTAAGTTATGCGAGCATTTAAATACGACGAAGACCCTGTGACGTGTACGTAATACAATTAGCTTTTAACTATAGCTTAGTATATAAAACTAGAGCTTGTGTGTATTATTAAACCCTTACAGAGTGGACATTTGACAGTATCGCAAGATGAATAATAACGAAAGTTTTGGAAGGAGAAATAACCAATATAGGAATGCATAGTACGTCAAATGCCAAATGCCTTTCTCTATCGATCAGTTCTTCATTTATCCCTACCCTGTGTGTGTTTATCTTTACATTTTAAATCAATAATCCTGCACACATTTACGCTCGTATAGTATGCATTAAATTCCGAACTACTTTTTTGTTTCTTTCCTTAAACGTTGCCTTACTTTGTGGTATGCTTTACATAAGGAGGCGGAGACAGCAATATCTTCTGTTTATTGGGGCTAGTAAAGCGTCGGTTTTTTAGACGGTCGGCCACTTATTCTTTTAGATTTGATAATATTTCTGGGCTATATTTAGATGAACGTGCCTTTCTCCATTTTAACAACTTCGAGGAGCGAGTATCTATTAATGAGCACTTTTGCAGAAGAGTTTGTCATTTACTTGTGCGATCGTTCGTATTCACGAAGCAACAAGAGAAGTGCAGCAGTGTGAAGGAAATGTAAATAGGTGCTAATAAAAGTAATGGAGGAGTTGATGGTTATTTTAATGATAAGTTGGGGATCCGATGGAACGATGCGGTTAGAAAGCATCTCGGAAAAGGAAGGAAAGAATGTATTATGATGATTTTATGATGATTCTTTACAGTCATCATTGGACGTGGCCACGGAGGCTTGGGGAATTAAGGTGGAACGTGTTGAAATGTAAGTCATCGCATGTCCCACTTGTGCCTTGCATTATTTACGAGAGAAAGTCTGGCCACCTTCCTTCATTAGTTGGGATCGTAGCGAAGTACAATTCCCTCAAGTACTCCTACTTTTCCAGCTCTTGAATTAATGGCTATAAATGCTATAATATTAATATTGAATTCAACTAGGTGAAAGCCCTACCACCTTTTCCTTCCATTTAATTGAATGTGTGAACTTACTATCGGTTTGCAGAAAGGATGTGCGATTGCCAGTACAGCTGCAACGAGCGATGGCAGCTGAAGCAGAAGCTGCTCGAGAGGCCAGGGCAAAAGTGATCGCTGCTGAAGGAGAACAAAAAGCATCTCGAGCTTTGAAAGAAGCGTCTGATGTCATTTCAGAGTCTCCAGCTGCTTTGCAACTCAGATACTTACAGGTACAAAAAGACACAGACAGAGAGACAGCTTCAGTGCTACACGATAATGATACGATAGTAATGACGTAATAAGGATCTTTACACACATCCCAGAATATGTCTACCATGATTCGATCGAATGTGTACTCATATTTCTATACGTAATTGTATTGGTTTCCGGAACCATTGCTGATATTGATAGGGAAAGAAATGCTACTATGATTATTTGTACAGTCTTTGAAGTTGGAAATTGGGTAGTGAAAGTAGACTACTATAAAGGTTGAATGGAGAAAGCCACTTTTTGGTAGGACTTCTGAGATCCATAAATCCTTTCGCAGATAATTCATCCTTCCGTTTCAAGTGAAAGTTTACTTTCCCAAAGAAGAAGGACAGTCGAGAGAGATTCTTTGAACACTGACTATTCACACACGCACAAACAAGTTATACTTTCCTTCATTTTTGAAGTAATCTCAATGTATTTTTCTAACTTTTCTTTCCAGACTCTGAACACAATTTCTGCCGAGAAGAACTCGACTATTGTTTTCCCTCTGCCTATCGACTTGATCCAAGGATTTATGAAGGGACTTCACAGAGACTAAACACATCTACTAAAAATACTTTGCTCCTCGCAACTCTTTACTATTCGCTACCCTGTATTCTGACTTAATCTACAGTTGTTTAAATTACATCTGATAAAACTTGTTATTTTTAGTTACGTTATTTTCATTGTAAAAGCAAATAACAAGGTTGCTGACCATTTCTTCGTCACAACGATTGCTATATAATCAAGTTTTGAAACGCGAAATATTCCTGTTAAAATATTGAAATAACTTACAAGATTGTTACTTTATTGATTATGTCTGAAATAGTGTGAAACGGTACCTGGGACAAAATTATTATTCAAGAAATCTTACAATACAAATGTCGAGTTGGGTGAGCATTTACACCGTGTCAAGTCCAGTGTGGTATATAACTAGTCCGTCTATAACTACTACTTCTACGAATTGTTAATGAATCGATGAACAGTCAACCTTATAGCCAGTATAAAAGTCTATTTGCAATTTGCAATCAATCTAGTCATTGTTGTTCAGTTTTAGATGACTTTAGAGTCTAAAGTATTCTGTATTAAGCTAATGATCTCAACTTAACATGTAAGTATAGTATATTGTAAATGTAAAAGTGTATTTCGCTGTATATCTCAGCACATATGCATGTCCTATGAAACTGCTCCAACAAAGTCGCTTTCGCATTAGAACCGATGAAAAGGTGGAAAGGAGGAGAGCTTAGAAACGTGGAAACGACTAAAGAGAGTGCGAACACCATTAGTTCTTGTAGTCCCTGCACGTCCGGTAGTTGGAATGAAACATTTAACCCATCCAATAATAAATTGCAGGTTAGAAAACTTCGAGCTTGTTCGTAAAACAGTTTATTAAATATTTTAAGACGAGTAACTAGTGATTTATAAAGATTGCGAGATGAAGCACATTTAGTACACTTTCTCGGTCACAAGCTAACACACGCGTACTTTCAATGTACCGAATACATTCAGAGTTGTTGTAAATTGTACTAACTGAAAATAAATCAACCGTAATTGGCTTAGTTCAAATTAATTGGATGACCAGAGAACAGGTGATTTATAATATTATGTAATTAATACAATTAAAGGGTTTAATTATCCATCTCGTGAGTTCATGTGATTTATAATTTTTCACAATAAAATGGTTTACACAAATTGGTTAATGCTGGCAGCACACGAGTGCTTCAATTTATGCACAAGTAACTTACTATACATAGGCTTACTATATAATATATATATAATGTTGTTATTCTTAACCATCGGCTATTTTCATTTAACTTAAGTTAATAGCTTGTTTCATGTTTAGGTAATATGTAGGTTTACTCTTAAATACTTACAAGTGTAACAAACATGTATTTCTTAAACATTAACAACAATAAAGATACATTTTTGTAAAAAGAGCAGTAGAGAGGATAATAATAATAACACGAGACAATACACGTATTAACATTTACGTGTCATTATATAAGGGATTTAGTACCAATCAGTTTGCGAATAGATGCTCACTATTTATTATTTACATACGTTAAGTGAATATAGGGCTAATTCGACTCTCTTGCGTAACACGTTAAGTTTTCATCCGTAGTAGCTTATTGTTAGTTACATAACACATATATAATCGTATTCTGCATTTTGAGCTCTTTTGCTTGTCTCCTAATTCATACAGGTGGTGGTGGTGGTGGTGGTGGTGTCTAGCAAACTGTGCGCGACAAAAACTTGTTACACAACTTTAGAATAGATTTTGTAGGTACATAATTTCGTGTTATGTAAGATAGATAATCAGATTAATGCAGACGACAGACTTAAAAGGGGGAATAGATTCTAGTCATTACCATTATATAATAATAATATACGTCTGTGTATTAGTTAGTAAACGCGTACCTACTACACCTAAACTCTTCTTCTTCTTCTAGCTACCTCACATTTATTTTCTATATGTAAGCTTGGCATAATAAATAGGTTAATTTCCGTTTTTTGTTTCTCTCTTCTCATGACTAGTAACAACTCAACGGATTAGGATGAATCAGTCTGTGAACCTTTTGGCTTTTCCTTTTTCTCAATCTGTTTTCTCCTTTCCCAAAAGTCTGCGTCTCTTCTGTTGTTTGTCATTTTAATCACCAGAACAAACCCCAAAGAGTAAAAACAAGGAGTACATAAAACGTCGAGTGTTTTCTCAGCTTTGACTTTCTCCCACGACTTTCTCTCTCTCTCTCGTCCTGAGTGACTCCGAGGGAAACCATTGTGACAGATGAATTTATCGAGAGGAGAAAACACACGGAATGAATCGATTCAATTTAGACAGAAGAGTGGGAACAATATTTAACGCTCACTCAGACATATACACAGGCACACGCTACATAGACACACACTTGGCCAGTTTTGGTGACACTCTATTTTAGAAAGGAATTCGCACACAAGTAGAACGAACGCGTATATGGGAGATCTTCGCTATTACATTTCCATCAAAAACAGTTCAGTAGTTCAAGAGGAGAGAAAGTGTAAGCATGGCACAAAAAACTCTTGAGCTTTCGCGAATATATATAGCTGCTTGAATATAAAAAAGGCTTCTTTCCTGTCTAGATATATCTCTCGTGGAGAAAGATTGTTACAACTTGCCTGTATCTCTGTAATATTCTGCTTACATTACTACCATTGCGTACTTTCTCCTTACGATGATATATACACATATCCTGCTCTCTCGGTTGCTTGTTGAATTGTACAAGAATCGTGTTTCATTTAACACGGATTGCCCTTCTGAAGACAAATGGGAGGTTATTTATTTGCACAGACAGATCTGTTTGAAGAAAGATGATAGAATAAAAAAGACTTATTTCTGTGTAGGACACATAAGAGATAGGGAGAGAGGAATCGGGTCAGGCCATCTGGTCTTCTTGGGTCTCTGTATCATCGAGGGAAACACAGAGAGAGTGAATCCGATGATCTGTTCTCTATTTGAGAAAATGGTGAAGGAGAGTAAAAAATAAAGAAATCTATTTTCTTCATTTCACTCAAACTCTTTCCCGGAGGATGGAATTTTCCCACGGGGTCTATATGCCCAACAAGCACGGCTACGAATGAAAGTGACTATAGCTCAACGTTAAGCAGAAGAAGATGCGAGGAAGAAAGACAAGAGAGTAAACGAGGAAAAAGAAGAGGTTCGTCTTAATTTCCAGGCGAGTGAAAGCTGCTTTCACTCATAATAACCATCTCTCGTATCATCGTCGTCGTTGAGATACAGTTCTTGTTTTTGTTTCTCAATTATCCCGCATTGTTTGAATACAAAGAAGCCTTGAGCATATATTCTTTGAAAGCTTAAATTAAAGAGCTATGGTGGAACGGCCAAGTATATGCATATATGTAAGTAATGGAAGTATAAAGTAAGGAGGAGGTTTGACTGAGGAGTATAGAGCTAATTGGAGAAACTACAGATGTGGTTTTCTTTGCTTTAGTTTTAAAGGAGCCTTGTCTCTATTCTGCGTATCGGAGTTGCCAAACAAGAAGAAAGTAATCCGTTGTCAACTGATTTAGAGATAAGAAGATTACTTGTACTACACACCATCGTATAATTCATGACTGGATAAAGATCATCATACTTGGCTACCATCAACCAATGAAAAACTACGTAGAATTAAATAACAAAGAAATGTGGAGATGTTGAACATGGTGATTAATACACGACTGTCATGTAACCATTCTTTGTAAGTCTAGTGTAAATAGTCCCATGCTAAATCTCCATATATATATATATACCTCTCTTACTGGTAGCACAAATAGGTTACTTGTTCATCATATCCAAGAGAGAAAAGAGGTTTGTTCGAAGATGGGAGCGTAGATTACTTATTGTTAGTTACACTTACAACTTTGTTAGCATTAAAACACACAGTATAAGTTGTATGTAAGTAAAGAGAGAGAGAGAGTACAAATAAGCTTCTTGCGTAGGTTAAATGTATATATATATTTATATGTATATCAATCAAGAGTGGATCAAAGAGGAACATTATTTGATGTAGCAAACTCGGTGTGACAATAAGTTTCGGTATTATTTTGTAAGTGTAGTTTTTCTTCAACAAGAGAGTTGAAATGAATTGTATTAGACAGACGATATAAATAGAATTTCCTTTGACTAAACGATACTTCCGTGGAGCAAGTGACGACGAAGACGACGGTGGGTCTCTTACGTTTAAACAACTTTCAAGTTAGCTGGTGTTAAGAGGTGAATGTGTGTGTGCTAGAAATATACTTTAAAGACTTTATTGATGACATCACAGGAGAAGCTGAAGAAGGGAGACGAAGGAGTTTGCGACCAAAGTTGCTGCCAGGAGGAGATTGAAAATGGATGAGAAATCCGAGCTCGATTTGGATAACCTTCCGTTTCCTCCAGATCCTGAAATATTGAAGAATACTTTTTTATTATTACGTTTCCTCCGAATATCGGAATAGTAGGAGGAGGAGATCTCAAGTTGAATTAGGGCAGTGGAGCATAATAATATCAAGACTATAGGGCAAGTCTGGAAACCTGCTACAGGCCAAGGACTGAAGGCAAAAGGCTTTCAAGGAAATAATATATCGTTTTTCATGTAACTAGATCTTCAGTAGACAAAAGAACATATGAGACGAAGCCTTTCACTATTAACTAATTGGACAGAGCCACCACATAGACATGGCAAAAGTAATTTGGGGAAAGCAACTTCGCGAAATACAATTAATGCACTTAGACACACAATATTGGATATAGTGGGAAGTCCCATTTTTTTAGCAAGAATTAGAAAGATGCACACACGACTGGTATAAAGTAATTACTAATTATTGTCAGCTCAGGTGCTTTCTCGTATCGTTTCCAGCTGGAAATTTAATTTTCAAAGAATTTTTTGTGTTATTTTTGGAAGATCCAATATCAGGACTTTATTAGTTTGAGTACCTTTTTCTACAAGTCCATACCACCACGCCTAAGGCAGACAGTATACTATAACTTATTTACTTATTTTTATAATAGAGAATAGTAGCAAATTGAAATGTGATGATCCGCCCACGCATTAAAAGCACTTTGGGCATTTTAACAACCCTCTCGAGTAATACGCATGAAATAACAAAAGAACATATTGTGAAGTAATTTATTTAGAAAAATGGAAATGACGGAACGGGGTAATAAAACAGTCCGCACAACCAACTTCCTCTTCCTATTCGTGAAATGTCTATTTTTATTTCCTTTTTGGTAACCAAAAATATGGGTAGTAAAATGCAAAATGTAAGTGAAGCAGAGAGAGAGAGTGCATTGAAGTCATGTGTATGCTCTCCGAAGAATCTCTTTGAATAGAATCTTCTTATTCCTGAGAAGATCGTGGGAAGGAGAAAGAAAGACAGAGATTATAAAGAGAGACTGGTGGTGGTAGTGGCCATAAACAATTTAAGGACCTCTCGGAAGAATAGCAAAGAAAAATATGTTTTCATACGAGAATAAATTCAAATGGTAAACACATCCCATCCGGTCTCATCTTCTCTTGTGTTTGTGTGTGAAGAAATGTTGTGTATTATTGGGAAGATGTGTTTGTGTCGAGGTTTACAACTACTTTCGCTATTGGTCTCTTCGTTATTAACCCTTTCCGAAGGCAGATTTTGAATTTTTATTAACCAACCAAGGTCAGTAGAAAATTGCTTGTGGAATTCTATATTATTCCTCTTTGTGACTATTACAATATACAACTCTTACAGAGAGTATGTTTATGTGTGTGTGTGAGGATGCGCTTTTATTTTTATTGGAGAGGAGATATCACTTTTTACTTAGGCACAGAAATAGTAAAGAGGATCGAGTGAGATTCTATCATAATATTTATTAGCCTGGACTGCGAGAAAAGAACTCTGTCTGTATTTGTACGTATGCATATTTTCTTGGAGAAGGAAGCTTTTCGTCTTTCTTCTATTTATTTGTCCATTGTGAATAAAATATTACTTGTTCCCTGTGCGTTTCTCGAGTACATTTTGTCCATTGTTGTAAGAGTAAGCACATAAGTTGAAAGGCAAAGGGCTTCTGACTAAAAGTCTTCTTTACATTTCACTCAGGAGAAACGCGAATAGTAACGTACACTGCTTCCTTCTTTCATATTCTCTTTGCTGCCTGGCTTTTGTACTCTTTAAATTTGAAAAAGAAAAGCGACTATACACGAGAAGAAGAGCTTAACAAGTAAAAAACAAGAACGATCCACTGCAATAGTAATGAGAAAAAAAGAAGATTCCTTTGTAGTATCAACAGAGAACAGAAAATTTGTTCATTTGCTTTCTACTCTGCTCTGAGCGAAAGAAGAGAGAGAGCTTTCCACCATCACAACTTGTAAGATTTCACGTAGTTTTGACATCTGAAATAAATTATGAACTTTCTTTTTCGCAAGTTTACGTGTGTGCTACATACTAGTACATGCATGCATGTATATATGTATATATATATGTATATATAGATATATAGGTTAGGGTCGCTGGGAATAGGAGCGATCGAGGTACATTATGCAGAGTTTAAAAGTGCATAAAGGAATGAGTGAAAGTAAAAGGAGAGGCGATGATGAAGTGTAACTTACCCATGATTCGCCCTTCCTTGACTGCCATCGAGGCTGTAATTAAAAGCCAAAGAGTATACTATTAATCAAGGGAATTACCTTCTCAACTAATTAGCCAACTTGCTCTCTCTGTAGTCGTACGTATTTTCTGTTGTGAAAGAATATATTTCATGTGAGCTCAAATGCTGAAATACGTTTTACTTTTAGTTATGGTGGAGTTGAGAATAAGGAAGCTCTCTCCGTATTCTCACATACTTCACACACAAGTTCCACACTTATTTATTCAAAACAAAGCCTAAAGTTAATTACCCAGGGAGAGAAATCATGCACAGTTTATGTTTACTAATTAACTGCTAAAGTCGTTCTAATTAATTTTTCCCATTCGTTACTTCTCTTGACAGGACTTTTAATAAATAAGGATTTCTTTCATGACATATACGGACTACGGAGAGGAAAGCGTCGGCTATCTTCCTTCGTCCCGATTCGCCTCATAAATATCCGTGGGAGAATCTCCCTTGAGCTCTTCTCTATACTTACACGTTACACTTTTGGAGCACACTGCAATAGAATTTACAAATTGGAACTGGGCAGGAGAAAAGTTGAAAGTTATTTTCGAATGGTAGGAAAGTCGACTAAAAATAAATAATAAATACACTCTGCATGGAAGTGGCATTTGTAAGTTGTTCGTGCTAAGTACAGTACATATAAAGTACGTTAAGGAATGACGTACCTGGGTCATAGAGAGTGCTCCTGCGGGTCATGTAGTTCGTATTGGGGATGTTGAGTTCGCAGTCAAAGACAGAAGAGATAGAAGAGAGGTTAGCATCTTCAATCACTTTGTATGCACTCACGTCATAGGCACCTTTGTTTAATTTTGTGGAGAATACCATGTCTTCCACCCTGAAACAAATCATAACTCACTGTAATAAAATAATAAAGCATTAGCCAGATTTATGGGAAGCGTATTCTTGAGGAAACACTTTGAGATTGAGACGCGTACATGAAAACGCGATACTGCGTGATTATTCTCACACAAGATCTTGTACTAAGATATGATATTCGCGACTCCTTCTACTAATAATAATTTAGCTCATAGTAGTCGTAGTAGTGTACACGTCGTCTCCTTTTGAAAGTTTGAAAGTTGACAAAGTGATGATAAGATACATTGGCCTGTCACCGTCGGAGTGTGGTGGGTGTTTTGTCATTTCTCTAGTACAGAGCGTGGCCTCGGGACATTTAATTAATTATTATTAGTAGGGAAAGAGGAGCGAAGACAAAGATGACTGGATTTTATCAGGTCGACAGCGGACGGATAAAGCGATGATGATGAGGATCGTGAAGCTGATTATATTCTTCTTCGGAAGATTATTTCACAAGACAAGTGAAGGAAGTCAAAGTTCTACGCCTCGCTCTCTTTCTCATAAATTGAATGTCATCTTATAAAACGTTTCCTCTATGTCAACTATTCTACTTTGGGCCAAAGCACTTTCTTCCTCCTTTGTCTCCTACCTAAAATCTAAACTTCTTCTCTGTAGTTTTTGACACGGAATGGCAACACTGGACACAATAGAAAGTCACTAACTAAGAACGGATGAAGGTTGGAAGCATTAAATTAAACAAATGTATTTAATGTATTTATTTTAAGCAGTCATTTCAAATATTTCGAGTCTTGCTCTGCTGAATATGTACCGTTTAATGGTTTCATACATTATACGCAAGTCTGAAAAAGGAGTACACCCAAAGTGAAACCTGTGAAAAGAACGTGGAGAAAGTAATAAAAATAGAGGAACGAAGGAATTTAGAGGAAGTTTCTCAAGATGATGTGAGGTAGGTAATAAAACAGTTAGTTCTCATCATGTGGCCTTATTCTTCCGTGTGGTTCATATGGTCCTCGTTGAGAGTTGTCCGGAGTGTTCTTAATTTAACGCGAAATAGAGGAAGGAGCAGTACCACTACACTTTTGTATGATGTGATGATAGATGAAGTTTTGTTATTCGTATCTCGCTTCTGCCATATAAGAATAAGACAAGACCTCCTTCATCTCTCTCTCCCTTTTGTCTCTCTAACTTTGTCACTTTCTCCGACAAGGTTCTCCCTCGAGTCAGTCTAATTAGCCCAGGCACAACTCTCTCTCTCCACACGCAAGAAACTTTTGAAATCATACACGAGTTGAATATTTATCTCCAAGCCACACATATGCATTCACATGTATATATATACACTCACTCTACTAGTACAGACACTTGGAAAGAAATAATTGCTCAGCCACCGGCTTTCTCTAATCATCATATGCTTCCATTTTACAATTGTCATAAAATTTTGCTAAAACTGAGTCCAATCTCAGAATACTAATTTCCCTGGCTTGTCTTTCCCCTTGTACTTTTGTCCTTACTGTTACTCTAGTACACTCTCAAAGATTTTCAAAGACTGCGTCTTTACTGGAGCTTTTTAAATTCAGAGGAACGTTCATTTCCATTGTATTGTGCGTTGTTTGTGCATACACTCACACACACTCTGCTGGGGCGTTTATAGGAAAGTTAGTTTCGTAGTTGCTACTTGTCGTGGTCCCCTCGGTTTCTGATGCTATGTAAGAAAGTAAATCTCCAATAAACAACTGACTATAATGGCTCAACTGATTGACAGTTTGACATTTATTTCCCCTCCTTTCTTCGCCCAAACTGTAATCTTGATGACAGCCTAAATCTCTTCTCTCGTTTCTTCCGCTGCTGCTGATGCTGATGATGTATCGAGTTGACGAAAATTCTGACATTTTTAATAACTTGATGATACTCACAAGAGAGATTATATCTTGAATGGGGATTGAGAAGAATAGCTGTGCTCAAGATGAAACTAGATACACGATATTCTAAATTCTAAATCTCATAACCAATGCAAAGATTTCACTCTCGATAAACAAGGCAGATCTTTAAACTGTGAGTTTTTATGTATCCGACAGCCTTATTATAAATCTTTTGGCGATTCGGAAGTAGCTGAAGGGAATGCATTTCCTGTTCATATCTCATAGACATCCTCATTTTCATTGCTTTCTCCCTCAATGCTCGGCAATGACAGTCAGGAGCCTTTCATTGCATTGTCCATTATGAGAAAAGAAAAAGGGGAGTCCGACAACACAACACACATCTATTTCACAATGACTCCTCTCAACGAAGACTCCTATTTTTCCACACAATATATTGGAGACGAAGAAAAGGTCCGCAATTACAATGGAAAATGGAACTGCCCATGACATCCACCTACATACGTATAAATATATATTATTATATATGTCCTTGAGGAAAGTTTGAGAGAGTGACTTGAGGAGAATTTCAAAGAGATGCAGCAGTGGCAGAGAGTGCACACATATATTGCGCTATGCGTAGTGATGAATTCGAAGGAATAAGGAAGTGGAAAAAGAGAGAAATTGGGAAATGAAATAGTAATGAGTTGAAAGAGACATTGAAATCTCACGGGATTACAGTCTGTGTCCCATTGTGTGCAACTGCAATGATGATGGAATATCTTCAGTGCGTGTGTGTGTGTGTTATTGACTAACCCTCAAATAACCTTTTCTCATCTTTCTTCATTCTTTTTATGTATCACCCAATTCTCCACCCCCTGTACATATACAGGGTATATAGGGAGAGACTGAATGAAAGTTGTTACAACCAATTGTGATCTTTTTTACACCAAATCTTTCTCCACTTTAGTAATCAAATCACAGACGGCGGGATTGATGAGTGCAAGATTCCCGATTTATTATTCATGGCGACTGCGACGAGTAAAAGAGATTCGAATGATGGGCTCACTTGTAAGTTCACTCATTAATTATTGCGAAGGGGGAATAAAGACGTGGAATTAAGTGGGAGAGGATAATAAAATAAATGTAAAGGGTATTATGAATGATGAATGAGTGTGGGACTTACTTTTGTTCCTTGTTCTGTCCGTGGTAGACTGTAAGCTTTGGTTCTGGAAATACTCCGTTTGCCCAGCAGGAGATATTCACGAATCCTGGTTTCCTCGTCTCCGATACTTTCAACTTCATCTCATTCTCAGGTGCTGCAATCACACGAAATTACATTATCATTAATATTAAAGTAGATCAACAAGTTGGAGTAAATTTCATTAGAGAGTTTGTAGGGATCGAACGCAGTTACACAAGAGTGGCAGTTTGGCTACCTACGAAGTTATCTTTTACTTAATCTAAGCTTTCACTTGTCTACTATTTACATCTTCCACATCAGAAGCATGAAACATACATAGGGGAAGTAATTAAGGAAAAGGAAACAGACACACAAGCACAGAGGCTGTTGAGTGAAAGCAAATATTACAATTTTGTGAGACGGGTGAGAGGCAGAAGGCAAGCGAATTTGGTTGAAATGAAAGTGCGGAGTAGTAAAATATTCAAAAGTATGTTTGGATTTTGTTTATCTAAAAATTAATCACGATCTTTCCCTGTTCATCCACAAAGAGAATTCATTCCGGGAATAAATTAGGAATTCAAGAAATAACAGAGAGAGAGAGATCCAGAAGAAGTTACTTTGCCCAAAGAATTTCATTTGAACTTTCTCGAGGAGAGAAACCAGCAGAATTCGCCTACACTCTCATTTGAAGAAAAGTTTCCATATGGTGGGTAATAGTGGAAATCCAATCGTGTTGGAAGATATGCCACCTTCAGAAGAAGAAGACGCGGAAGAGATGATGTGAGGGTGCCCTCGAGCTAGTCAAGCCCTCAGTTATGCAAAATAAACTAACTTTTCCACCAAGGAAAGGATTGTACACCACACTTTAATTTCGTGCTAAGAACTGTCTGGAGAAATTCTTCGAGAAATCTCTCTCTTCCCTTACTTATTGTACGAGGAGCAGTTCTGCGTGTGTTCATAATTTATTTGAAATGACAAGATGTTACTTGATACAAAAACAATTTTCTAAACTTTGTATACAGATAAATGAAAGTATATTTCTCTCTCTCTCTCTTTGCCTTATTCCAACATCGTCGTCATTAATATTTATCCGTTTAACCTCATCCACATAAGATGAAAGGCTGATGTTGGATTTCATTATTCATTGCTCTTTTACTCCTTTCCTCATCTCCTAAGACGAACGACGATTCCATCCTTGAGTCTTAAGCTCCTTTAGTGTCTATTCTGTCTATCCACATAATATGCAATAACGTTTCCGGGTGTCAATTAAGTTTGCACAATTCCTGTGATTCTTGCAGCTTGACTCAAACTCTGCTGGTTTGCAGTCAAATGAATTATTTAGAAAGTTACGTTCGTAATTCAAACGAGACTTGTAGACTTCCGGGCTCGTTAAGTACTAAGTAGCGTGTGTGTTTGTTTGGGTGCACAAATGAGGACAGCATTATATTCGATGTGACTCAGGATTGAATTACTGTTATTTGGCCTTTGAGCTCAGACACCCTGCTATCATCATCAGTTCCACCCACTCAACTCATGACAAGGAGTGCACAAGCAGAATAAGCCTGTTGAGCTTATATTAATAAGGTTGAACTCCGAAGTTCTACTACTCTCTCATTTTGCAGATAGATTATAGGGAATTGAAATATTGAACTGCTACGATTTCTGTATATCAAAAAGGAATCTGGAAAATGGAGAGAATCTGATTTGAAGGGAAGAGATTTAACGAGAAAATTGCTACTTTCAGTGCGAAATGGGAAATTCTGTGATTTTGTATGAATAGCTGTAATGCCTGTAATACTGTGTAGTTTGTTAGCAGCCATCGTTCTCCCCTTCCCTTCCTGTTTGTGAGCAATCATCTTTTTCTGCTTGATAATGGTACAAATAATCGGAGTTGTCTCAAGCGATTGATGTACACAGAGACAAGAGCTCTTCATTTGTATGACACTTCTCATTAACAAAACACAAATATCTTGCTTTAATTCAATAATGTTATGTTAAAGACTGTGCTGAGTAATTCAACCAATACTTATTACAGGTTACAGAATGACACTATTCTTGAAATGAGTTTGAAAGAATCATATGAAACGTATGTTATAGTTCTATAGATTGAATGAACACCATTAATCTTGTAATCTTTTGAAAGCAGTCGTAGGAACCTATACGAAGATTCGAACCGGTTCATGACCTATAGCAAATTCAGAGTATTATTGACAACAACTGACGAGAAAGGTTGAAGGTATAGATACATCCAGGGAGATCAAGAATAAAGTGGAAGTTAAAAGCATTTGAGAGTGAAGGCGAAAGTAATGGCAAACAGTGTTGTGAGAAAAATAGCGGAAAGTATATCCTAAAAGTATTTACTCGTGAGAGATAAGTCTGAGCACAAACAAGGAAGAAGAAGGAAAATGTCTGATTCTTTGCCAAAAGTATTAGAACGAGAGAAAGTCAAAAGTGACCAAAAGCTTAGAATAAATATTTTGAGAGTATTTATATCTCCTTCTCAATAGTCGCTGCTCCTACAGATCCACAAGGTTCAAAATATTCTTCCAGAACTGGTTCAATATAATAGTACGTACTTTTCCTCACTCTCGAATGTGTTTTAGAGTGATCTTACGAGATGTACCCATGCTAGCACCTCAAAAGCTGATGCTGCTGTACTTTGGAAATGCAAAAGGCGAGTTGGGGTCCACACAGTATTAGAACACGAGACTTCAAAGACTAACCAACCACATCGTCAATCATGAATGTAGCTTCAAATAGAATCTGTAGTTCGCAACATCCTCTACAACCTTATACACTGCTCCTCCGCATGATGAGTCTGTATGGCTGTGTGCTTTAGACAAATAATACTCAAATGGGAGTTGTTGAGTAGTACGGAATTTGTGGCTTTAAATTGAAAACCGAGGTTACGGGTAACCTTAACCATTGTCAAATAATCAAGCCGATAGTCAAACTGCTTTCACCGGATAATCTAATTCCATTGCGCTGTTCAAGGTGAAAGGCAAATGTGCCTTTATTCCTCCTGAACCCAACACGCCAAAGTATACTACGCAAGGCCGAACTGTGACTAACGAGGGATTTCGCGAACCATGGAATATTGCGTAATAACAAATGTAGAATGCCACAAATATTCCACACTGAACTTTTGGGAGCATAACAGTTGCCTTGAAAGGTAAACAAAACACTTGTTTAAAAAATAAAAAAAAGAATTTAAATCATAAAATAGGTGAAAACGTTAATAATTCTATAACTTATTGGCGAATCTAATTTTAAAATCCTACAAGTCTTCTCAATAAGTCTTCTTCATAGAGCTTTACATAATAATAACTCGCAGACATGGCAATCTGATATTGCTACATACTACTATTGTAGTGACTCTGATACAGAGAATAAGGCAAGGACTCAATCTATCAGGTTCATTAAGATGGCTTAAACTAAAAAATCTTGGGAAGTCTATGAATTCCGGGAAATAATGATAGACTATACATAACAATACACGAGCGAGTGAAGCAGGTATGCTCGAGAGTTAACTAATATGTATAAGCTTGTGTAAGTCGCTTGTGCATGTGCGGCCGATCACAGAGTTGTTGAATATTGAATGTGCACCGTGGAATGATATTTGTTTATCTAACCAGAAAGACTAATATTGAGGGAAATGTAATTAAATGTAGGGATGGTGGTGGTTGCTTGCATTCCCTTGCAACTACATCACAGGCTCCTTCCTCCATCATCTTTCCGTGAATCTCCAAACTGAGGAGGATGAACTTCTTTTGAAAGCAAAAGTAGATCAGAGATTAGATTTCGCATTGAAAAGTTTTCTCAATAGGATTACATTGCACATTGAAATTCGTGTTCTACTTTCACAAAGTACAAACAGAATTTTCAAATAAAAGGGAGAGTTGTATTTGATCCTTTGTGAGCAGGGAATGAATCCCTCTTGTCCACCACTCTTTTGATTCTGACCACTCGTCTGTGTAAACGGATTGAATTAACATCTCTTCTCTTGACGACACATCCTGTCCTTGTCTTCATCTGATCAACTAATCAAATCTCACACAAAGTCTACCACCACCAAGTCTGAACAAGGCTAGAATTCAGCTATTCACACACGACTTTCACCACTTTCATTCCTATCGCTTTCTCTCCTGTCCTTCTTGTAACATGTTTGTCGGATGTGGCAGCAGGTCAATAATCGAGGTTACGTACGTACTACTCGGAGCCTTGTTTAATTTACTTGAAAGTTCTGTCACAACCCATCACAACAAATATCTCATCGTCGTCAGTTCAGTAAAGGACGAAGAGAGAGGGGCTTTTTAGTCTAAAGGAATTGATTATCATGCACTCCCTAATTGCGTATATCATTCACCAAGTGCTAATCATTCTCCTGCAATCAGAATAATCCCAGCAAACGTAACTGCACATAATATAGTCACGATAAATAGGGATCAACGCAAGCACACACTCACTCATGAAGAATAATATAACAAGTCAAGTCCCTTCGCAGAAGGAGTAATTTAGAGAAACGGAACTAGAAGTGAGTGGATGCGGCGGATGTCATTGAATGTCTGATATTTCATTTGAGGAAGTCACAAACAGAATAATGGACATGAGGTCAGATAAAAAAGACTTCCAGTGCTTGATGGGTTCAAAGATGAGGAGCCTTTTGGTCGAGAGAGTTTAAAAAGGAGGAAGAAATGTAGGACATGGCCCATCAGAGATGTCAGGGAGGCTTCGTGATCTGTCAACTGCAAAGTACACCCGTGTATAGGAAACATAATTTAATGCTAGGAGCAACCTCCAAGTATCATTCATCTCTTTATGGTGGTTCACTTTATCTCCGAATCTTGTTTCCGTACACAGTCACACACTTACTTACACAAAAGACGAGAGCTTTGTAGGCTACCAGACACCCATACAGGAATAATAAAGTTATGTTGTGTGTAAAGAAAAGAGAATGACGGAATTGGATCAATTACTCTGTAAAAGAGGCATCAACTTTTTTCATTCATTTATCATCTTTGCCAAAACACATTATTCTCCGGGAGATAAGAAGTAATGAAATATTTCTTCCTCTTCTTCCATCTCAATTTAGAAGAACAAAGTCTCCCTCAGACGAAAGTCTCTCTCTCTCTCGCAGATCTCTCATGTAATTTCTTTATTCATTCAGCACTCCAATGAACAACTTTCTCTTCATATCCACTCACCCACACTCAGTCACTACTGCTTGTGAGTACAAGTGAATGTGTGTGGCGTATAGAAATATAAAAGAAAATATACATTTTTGGCTAATGCTCTAACGTTCTACTATTCTTTTTGACGTATTACTTCTGTGTACCTAGTTAACTCAACAGCAACGAAATCCATTTATCTATTTTAGAGATAGACTGAAATAAGAGACGCCGTGGTGGTGGGCACGATTTACGGACAGTTCGTTTCGACTGTGAACATGTATACAGAATACGCAGAGTCACTTTGAGTGCTACTTATGCTTGTATATCTGCACTTTAAATGATGACAGGTTCTGCAATTTTTGTCTTATTCATCATCAACTCAATCGCTTTCACGGAATAAGGAACGGAAACAACATAGGGTTGTGATGTTTCGCGTCAAGAGTCACGGGAAGAACGTGCTCTCCATCCAATATTCTTTCTCATATATTTTTGCTCCCATTTATTCACGTTTTTCAGGAGAGCGAGTATTTTATGTGGAAACAAATTGAGCCCAGATTCCTAGCTATAGAGCACAAGAGTCTCTTTTGCATTTCTTAAATTGATGAAGCTACTTCGTAACTGAATTAGGCTGATAATGGTCTAGGAACAAATAGGACTGAAGGTATGCGTGCTTTCTCCTTCCGTTCTGAAGTTATTTATACACTCTATTACTGACTCTTATTGTTTCCCTCTGTGCTCCCGTTGTGTTCACAAATGAAATAAAAATTTGCAGTCAATTTACTTCTCCTTCCCGAGCGAGTGCAGAACTAACTATATTATATAAGAGAGCAAATGTTCTGAGACTGGCCTTCCTTACTAACTGTGCAGGAACGAAGTGTAGCAATGCTAGCAAATAGAAAGTGAAAGTATACACGACTGGGCGATAAGCTGCGAAAAATGTATATATGCATGCCGAGACGAAATGATGTCTTTCTCAAACAAATTGAACCGTCGTCGTCTCGTTCTCTATACTTAGGGAATTTTATTATGAGTGTGTCATGAACTCGGAAGACTACGTGAGTCGGGCAACCTAAGCATTTTGAAGTAGTAGAAAAGTGTAGTTGTACTTTAAGTGTGATATTGATAGCAGTACTTTATCATGTGAATTGTCTACCTCACTCTTCGTATGTTTCGAGACTACTCAGCGTACTCGTTAAAATTTCCACTGAATTAAGCAATATTCGGGAGTATTGAATTGCTTTTGTGCTTTTCCAAAGGGCACCACCACTATTACTGACTAGTATTACTGCCACTGACTACTTGTTTACTTCCCGTAACGGTGAGTTTAATGTTTCTCTATCTAACAAGACTGCTCTCAACCATCTAATAATAACTATATAAGGTGGATGCCCACCCAATAGCACTTCTCATCCTACTAACTGGCTGAGGAGTTTTTCCTTCTTCTTGCTGATGATGCAATGCGTATTCGCAGAAATGGAGTTCGTCGTGGAATAATAAAAATGAGAAAATATTTGCTATCATCCTAATTTGTAATTACGATAATTTACAGAGAAAGTTGAGCCTGTGTGTGCAACGAGGAGCCAAAAATTGTACATGGTCTGGTGGGTTATGAATAAAACCATTTGAGTGTGGGTAAACTGACGCATAACTACAAAGAAGAAGGGAGGTTGGCCAGTTATGCACAACATGCCACATACAACTACTTACTTTTATTGTCAAAGTTAAACTGCTTAATTTTTACCTACTTTCTCGAGTCTGTTTGTGAATTTCTGGAGAAAGTGGAACAGTCAGAGAGGGGTAAACTCGACCACCACTACACTTCATAATGTATATATGTAGCCGTACACAATAATAATGTATGCGGAGTGCTAATTATATTCACACGTCCAGTGTTAAGCCATTCGGCATAAAGTTTTGCCTTTGTACATTCTAAAGTGGGATTGATAATATGCCTGCGTTAGTTTAAGTAGAAGAAAATGAAAAGGAATAATGGTAAGGATGGTTTAAGTGAATTAGTATGTTACTCAAGTGTTTGGGGGCTGGCTGGTAACACCCAAATTGCAATTCAGGAGTTGGAAGAAGGTTGTAGTGTAGAGGAAGGAAAAAAGTTGTAATGGGCAGAAGGAGGTTTAAGGAGATTTGTAGAGGATGGGAAATCAATGTGAAGGAATGCAAAGAAAGATCAATACACGAACGGGGAGAGAGAGGTAAAGAGGCCTAATGGGTACTTAGCATTCTGAGGCGTGTGGAGATCAGAAATATACAGTGACAGGGATCACTTTGGGATTAGTTCGAAAACGAGAAAGTTAAAATGCAATGCGATTGATCCGTCTCAATTACAGAGAATTCGCCTAACCTCTTGTCAGCCTCTCTCCCATTACTCCCGACTAACGGACAAGAGTGAAGAAGTTTATGGAGCAAGAAAGTGGAAACGTGACAAAATGTCAAACTATGTAGTTTCCGCCTTTAAAAGGGTTAAATCCTTACGAGTCCATTTTTCTCGTGCAACTGAACCGAAAGAAAGCAACCTCCTCCAAAAAACTTCTCTCATGGACAGTTATAAAGTCTCACTCGATGGTTTCGAATTCAAAATTACTACGAGAATGGCAGGAGCTGAACTACCTAACCATTAAGGATAACGGGTGGCAACTCAAATTTCCAACAAATCAATGGTTCTTTGTACACTAATTGCGATATTTTACAGGTGCGTTTTGTAATAAAGTACTTGACACTCGATCAAGAACCAGAGGTCATAAGTACTGGGTTACACTGGCGAGTGGTATATTTCTAAACGTGACAGTACTCGGCAGTGCTACACTTTTACGTTGTACAAAGATCATGTGTAGTATGGCTTGTACTTATAGTTATTATTTAACAGATCATCATTACCTGGGCAAATGATAAATGGCTTCATTTGAAATCAATCTTCAATTGAAGTCACATAAATCGGATAAAATCTTATCGGTCGCTTTATTTCATTGCACATATTTCTAATTGTACCGTAAAATAAGCTTACACAAGATTTTCATACTAAACGGGAGCAAAAGAGAGATTATGATTTTCGTGGAAGAAAATAATAAGCCTTTTCACTCAAGCTTCATTATTTGGGATTGAGTAAGTAATCGTAATCAGAGGTGGTGGTGTTGATAGTCCGCGAGTAGTGCCATCATAAGATCACACAAATATATATTACGATTATTCGGTTGTTTTATTCTGCACTGATAGTGAGAAAGATGGAAAGAAGATTGGGAATTTTCGCCAGAAATACCGGCATAATGGGCATTATTGGGATTGGCTGTTGAGTTTACGTGCAGCAGAAAAGAACTCATTTGTGGTCCTTTGGGACATCCAAAGCTACATGGGATTTAGCGAACTACACTTTCCCTATTCCATGTATACGCGTATACCAGCTAACAAAGTCGCTGTGTAGCCCCAGATGAAAGGCTCAGTTTCTATAATACAAATACACTTGAATTGTTTCATCCTACGATGAGTCTTTTATAGAGAGGACTACGGAAAAACGCCGAAGGAGACGGGAGTTTTGTGTGATGAAGGATAAATTTCCTCTTGATGGAATCTGCTGGATTCCATGCACTTTATGACGTGAATTGGTCTTTGAGCTATTGTTTCCACAGTCTCTGGGTGGTAAGCGTGTGTGTATTGGTCATCCACACAACAAGCACTTCACTCTGCCGTCCGTGAAAGAGGATTTATCTCAAATAGCTCTATATTCAGCGCCTATGGACTTTCCCCAAGATACGAAATGACTCATATGTAGGCGCAGAAGGAAGCATTTCACTTGAGCCTCGTGGAATCCCAAATAGGGAGAAAACATCTCCGAATCCCTTGTTGTGTAATTTACGGACATGTATTATACATAGCATTATTTATTTTATTGGGTAGGATTGTAGAATGTCTCCTAGTTTACTACATTTCTCTCATAGACCTTCGAGGTTTAATATATAAATGAATGAATCATAATTGTTTTATTCCCGTGTGTGTGTGTGGGGGCGCACATGAGACTAAATATGTAGGAAATGTATCTAACTTAATACAGAAGAGGTTTATTTCCTTCATAACTCTATATAGCTCGGAGCAAATACTAAAGAATAATAACTCAAGGAAGTCTTACAGATATATGCTCTCGTAAAACAACTTCTCAGGAGTGGTAAACGAAACCCAATTGTACGTGGGTATGTATTAAGCATATACAATATCTCCGGACTAACCTATCTGCTTAAATGTTCCTCCTTCGCAACCTTTCGAAGAATTTTTAAAAGGCAAAAGTTTAATTTAGCAAAATGGAATACAAGCAAAGGCATACGAAGAAGACACGAGTGCATTTTTGTCGTAAGGTTAATAAAAATCCATAATGTGAAGAAATCTTGAAGTTTTGTGCGGGTGGAGTAATAAATCCGGTAGAAAAATGCCAACATGTCTTCTTGAGAAGCAATGATAAATTTGTGAGCAGGGGAAAGAAGGCAACCAAGATGAGACCGACGTTGTTATAATAAAAGATGTGTCTCATCTTCTTTTTTACGCAACTGAACGCACATTTATATAAGGTTGAAGGTGGTGTCTGTGTGTGTGTTGTCGCAGAGTGGAAGTCAAAACGCACCACACCAAGGAAGTCTCACTGGAGGAATATAAGAGTCCCCCACCGCCTCCTCATCTTTACATTTTACGAGTGGAAAGTATTCACACAGGAAATTCGATAAGACAACTAAACTGCAGCAGCAAACCGTAAGCTCTTTATGCTTATAAAATACTTCTGGGCCCACCAACGCCCAGTTTACCGGCTTCTTCACGGAAAAAGTTGATTTGTAAAAATGCACAGGCAAGTTTTGGAGAGTTTAGTGCACAATGTCAAGAGAATGTCAGAGTTGATAAATCGAGTGTAATTTCGTTGAGACGAATATGAGAGAAACATGGGTCGTTAAGTTCCATCTCCACCTTCACATTGACATTTCTCCACTCACACAACTCTTAAGTCTTTCACCACTTTCCTCCTTCCTTGTCACATACACATGCATGTCTTTTTTTATTATTTACACATCTTCACCATTCCCACGTTCGGTTGACAATCCTAGGCCTAAGAGGATTTCCCATGTACACCTTACGACACACACTCTTTAATTGTGTTTATGTAAATGAAAAGACATTCAAATTTCGATTCATTGCGTACGCTAAGTTTGTATTTGGTTCAAGTTTCTGGTTGGATTTTCGTGCTCATTAAGAAATGGTGGTGATGGGGACGAGCATTATGGTGTACTCTTTGTATTCATATTTTATGGTAGAATGAAACCCCCTCATTATGAACACGGTTACCTTTTGACATAAAATGAAACTTTGAGACGATGTTTTCTCTCAACCCTTCAACACACACTTTACCGTCTTCCCTCCTTGTTCTCGCCTCCATTAAGTGTGGAATCAATTTAGACAACTTGGAATACTCGGAGCAGCAGTCAGTTCTAGTTATATAACCTTGACTAGCTTCTCCCGTGAATCTCACTCAAGTGTTATTTGATATTTAACTTCCCAAGTGACAAGGTGTCTAAATTCTAAATCCACAGAGGAGCTTATGTACTTCATAATAATATTCCCCTCTCAAAGTTAAGAGTACAAGTCTTTCACACGAATAGATTCATATCGTCGAGTAAAGTGGAGTATTAATAATAATGCTTAAAACATGGAAGCGTTTATTGCAGCTCATTTTGCGCCTCGCGTAACTTTCGATTATGATTAGATTTAATGAAAGACTCTAAAGGATTATTCATAGACCGAGAGTGAAGAATAACGAGAGAGAGAGAGAGCTAATGCCTTGGATGTTGTTGCACTTCTACGTATAAATAATGCACATTGAGAACAAGTCTCAGACTGTACACTCAATACACACCAAAGTATATACATAGATTGTTCTTTGCTGCTCTCACTTTCTCTTTCTGGCGATGCAGTTGGAGACACGTGTTTTAGTCGCATTTTCACATTCATCGTTCTAAAAGTTAGTTTTGTGTGCCCTTGTGCAACGTTAAATGTTGTTGATATCACCATTGAAAGAGCAAGTGAAGGGGAGAAAGTGCAATGCAATCAAAGCTCTCTCAAGAGATTCATTTAGGGAAAAGAAGAACCCTCTAAATTGCCCTGTGTGTGTACAAATCTTGGCTTTTAAAACTACGCGTGCCTTTCGCACACACACACAAAGTAAAAGTTACACACGAAGGAAAGCTTGCCGCTTCTTTGAATCTTTTATGACGCTCCATTCCATTATTATGCCTCACTGATTATGACATAACCACATGATGAACTGAGACTATTTTAATATACACACCCTTTTATTGTCCGCTCAAGAAGAGTTCTCTCTTCCTTCTTATCACTTCAAATGATAATTGAAGAATTGCACACGTGCACAAGACTGAGCGTCTTGGCTTTTCCACACATTTTTCTTTCCCTTAAAAGCAGACCCATTTCTTAAACTTAATGTTAATCAAATGGCATTTGAAAAGAGATAATATATAGTCGCATTTTCTTATGCAAACTTATTTCCTTTTATACGATGGAGTCAGGAAATAACCAGAGAATCATTTTTCTCATTGTCAGTAGTTTGGGTTTTATACGCAGGACTTTCTTCTTGCCAATTACTATCAACTACATTTTACGCGTAGCGTGGTATTGAAATGATACGCCGAACTGTTTTGTGTGGATCATTGGATTCTGTGAAAGGATACAGTTGCATTATCTGAATGAATGTCTAATAAAATCCGGTTCTTATATCGTGAAGAGAAAAACATTCATAAAATACAAACCATAAAAGTGTAGTTTATTTCGTGTATTTGTTTTTGAAATTGAAATTTTTCCTTGTTTGAGTACAAAAGGAATAAAGTTTTGCCGTTTACAAGCTGAAGCTATTTAATAGTATTTTGTAGAATGAACACTATAGTATATATTTCTCTGCTACTGCTTCTCTACAGCTATTTATTTCAGTGTGTATTTCTCACATCCCACACACTGAGAGGTTGATTCATTATTGTGTTTTATGGTTGTAACTGAAAGGCACTATGAATGTGTAGTTTGTTTTGTAAGAGTAGAAAATACATTTGAAACAACGTCGTGTCGTTTTGGGTGTAATGCGGAATGCATAGGATTCATTTTAGTGTTTATGCCTGTGAGATGATGAAAGAGAAAGGATGAGAGAAACAAAACAAACCACAGACATAAAATTCGCACATGCTGTTATTTCACAGATACATTCGAAATACGAATTGCCAGGAGCTGTGGCACAATCATAAAACTTTCTTCTGCTACGAAATCCTTTACATGTTGTTGGCCTACTCATGTATTATTGGTATATGTTATTCTTATTGTACTAGTGTAGCAGTCTCATTTGATTTTGAAGGCGAAATTAGTTCGTCATTCGGTTCATGTTGTGTGATTGTGCCATTGAGAAGTCATCTTGCTTTTATTGTCTGGAAGAATGATGTGCAAAGAGGTTAATTGCGAGTGTAACCTACATTTTGTTTCTTGTTCATAAGTCTCTATGTACTTAAGTAAGCATTTTTTCTTCACAAGAGGCAGGGAGGGACTCAACAACGAGACTATTTTCTAGTATTCTAGTGCTGAGCTTTTTGTTATTTCAGTCAAGTAATTTTACATCATTGAAAGGTAACAAGTGAAGAATGGGGAAGGTATACACACTCGGAATCAATTATCCTCACTTAAGAGTTCGGACTAGAGCTCAATTTCCTCTGATTACTATTTCGACCACGCACAACAACCAACTACTTTCTCCTTTCTTGCCTTCGTCTTCCTTCCTAAAACATTAAATGTGTTTTCCTCCTAAGGAAGTCTATGTGTGTTATTAGAAAAGCTCTGTTTACTCATATTATTGATTTTATGCCTCTATTTCAATTCGCGTGTGCCTTGTTTGCTTTGTATTAATTCGCATGCTTCTTTTTCATAGAAAAATACAAGCCAATCTACGAAGAACTAGGCCAGTAAATACGCTGTCAAGAGCTCGTACTCGTTTGTATAGGGACTTAATAAGCCAATACTTCACAAGCTTAACCTTCGCTCATTCGAAATGATTTTGCTTTGCAAAAATTGTTTATGGATAGAAAACTGCGAAAGACTCTTACGGTCCTGGGTGCGATTTCGGTCATATGTGTTTCGTGAAATGTTACTTCAAAATGAAAAAGGAGAGACAAACGGGAAAATTCCTTCAACTACAATTCCAATTTTAGGAACTCGACTTCTTCTTTATCTAAACTCAACGTGAATACATTTCTGTGACAAGAGACGTTCAAAGAACAACAATAGACGATGCTGTCAGCGATGTTCATTCTCAAAAAGTAAATTAAGTCTTCTGCATGTCTTATTTACATGCTGGGAGAGAAAGTTGAACGTGTGTGGTGTCGTGAAAGCAGCGTGGACACACTCGGGAGCTTTCCTAATAAATAAGTCATGGTGCTATTCTTGAATACCAGACATGGTTAAAAATTATATTCCATTGTGTTGGTTAAATATATATGCGCGTATTCCCCTATTGTACCATATACACAGGTGAGTGAGTTACATTATGTCACCGTCTGAAGTAATTACTACTCGCCTAAAAAAGTATTTGACTACAGTCACACTCTGTTGTATATATGAGTGCGACGAAGTCACCAATATTCAATAGGGGTGAAATAATAAACTCATTTTGTCAGCTTTCGTTATGAGGTGTAAAAATTAAGTTCAAAAAGACACTTGCTGGATTCTCCACATCCATTTTTATTCTAATAAGTTGCGGTGAGGAAAAGGAGTTTGGTTATAACAACACACGAGTATATTTTAAGCCTAGGATATTTTTATAAGAGTGAATCTATCAAGTTAGAGCTTAATATTTTAGACTTCAGTCAGTGACGGGTTCAGAAATTAAAAAACTTATTCGATTAAAAGTTGAAATGTTTGGTACGGTGAGTATCAAGGATGAGAAATTGTACATCAATCACTCATTTCGCAAGTATGACTTGTTTATGAAGTAGAAAATATTTTGAAGAGTTCCATTGGCTTGCACGGAATTCGTGAACACTTTTATAAATCTCTCTTCCATATTGAAATTAAATGCAACGCATAGGAGCATAATAGTTCGCAAATGACTAACAACAAGTTAGCTTAAACTTATTAAACTTAAAGCAGCTAAATATCAGGTGATTTCGCATTTCTCATTCATTCATGTTGATTATCAATTTAGCTCCATTTGAGACAAACTGTATGTAGCATTGTTCTAAAAAGAAATCTACGAAACTTCCGAAGAAGTCTAAAAAAGAAGAGTGGCACAAGAAATTCACTTCTCTCTTGCGTCGATACAGATACTTTTGTATTTTCATCTTCCACTCTCAACGATTCGTATATTCTTATACTCCAATTCACACACATGTATTGATTTTAGGATAAGAAATATTCGTGTTATTCCCAATAGAGAGGTGCGAGGAGTAGCTGCAGGAATACGAATGAAAAGTGAAGCTGCTACTGCTGCGGCAACTATACATGCATCTAGATATATACTATATATACTTGTATAAAATATATATATATACACGAACGTATAGACTTTATAATTCGCGAAGTGGATTTAATCAAGGCTTTTCTTGTGGGTCAGGTTGAAAAGAAGTCGGATATTCTAATCCTCTCGCCCCATCAAACTTGAAGGCACGGATAGTCTTGAACACATTCGATTTCCTCGTGTAAAGATCTCGTCAAATAAAACAGTCCGCGATATGTGAACTTGAATTTTCTTCTTACATTTTTCTATTTTCTATTCAAACTCGAGAGACAGACTCGGGTGAAAGCGTATGTTTAAATAGACATATGTGAAAGTGGAAGAACACCGTGTCTAAGAAGAGTGTGTGTGTGTTTGCAGATGATTGGAATTCTGGCATGAATACCAAATCGTCTTAAATCTTTCCTTCAGGGATGCGCTAGAGAGGAAGCAGCAGTGACTGAATATGAATGCACACACAGGCTCAAGTGTCCCCACGCTTAATAAGCGAGTCCAATTTCCTTCGAGTGTTATTTGTTGTTATTTTTTCATGAGTTGGAAAGCATTCTAAGATTGACTTTCACTAAGGATGACCATTCTTTCTAAGAGAGTTCCCTTCAGACTCTCATGCAGCTGAAGAATAAAGCTCAAGTAGGGTTTTGAAACTGTCCTATATGTCCATCTTGATGGAAAAGTAGAAAGAGAACACTATGTCTAATGTCTGGAGCTGATCATTCCTGAGGTTTGTTTGAAAATGAATGTTCAAGACGTTATTGAATCCTATCAAAGGACAAATAGAGTGAGCCTATAGACATACGAGCTGCTTAGCTGGAATTCCTAGAAATGAACGCAGTTGCATTGCAATTAATTACATTCAATTAGCTCGCAGCAGATCGTTTCGAGATTCCTTACACATTCTTTCTTTCTCTGGCTGTTAGTTATTGTAAGACTTCAAGAGCAGTTTTCCGAGAGATCTACTGTCTTTCCTTGATACCCTACGACCCCGTAAATAGCATTTGTATCAATTGTAAGAATGTAGCATGTGGCCAGAAACAATAAAAACTACTTTCTTTATTTTAATGTCAACCAGAAACGCATTTAACTACCAACTGTTTATTGCATCCCAATCGCTGTAATACTGTGTAACGAGTTCAACTTGTACTAAAAACTTTTTGAAAAGCCAAGTCTATATTTCCTACAGAGGACTTTTCTCCCGGCTGAAAATACCAACACTCACAAAGCAGAACCTTCTTTCGACTTTAACTTACTATGGCTTCTTACACCAATCTGACTTAAAAATTTCCAATACAACCAACTACCCATTTTAGTAGAGTAAGTATTTGTCCCCAATTAATTAAAAAAATGTCGTACACTTTTATACCATTACATGTAAACAGGAGTCTTGCATTATTAGAGCCTTGTGTACAATCGGCCGTAGAATTCCTCCCGGAGAGAGATAATTAGTCAAAAGGAAAGAATTAACAATGTTATTTCTGTTCTCAAAGCCGTCTAGGGAAATGCAATTAATTAGCTGAGAGTTTTACCCCCTGACTGAAGAAATACATGAAAGTGTGTGAATGAATTTGGACGAGACAAGCAAAGGGAGTGTGCACACTGCAGCCTGCATTTACATTTACATAGTGGAGACTTCTCCAGTCACTACTAGCAAGGCTATACACTCCTACTTAACTAGTGTACATTGCATTACGATGACAAGAAATAGAAAGGCGGCTTGTCGAACTTCTTTAATTCTCACAGAAAGTCAGAACTTTCTCTCCCCTTTTTCCCGTCGCACTTATTTCTATTGTCTCAGTAGTAGTTGTGAAGCACATGGGGTTTTCTTCGTACCACCACGCACAGAATAGAAATAAGTGAGAAGAAGCGTTTCCCAACGCACAAGGCATCAAGTGTAGACGCTGAACATTGCCGTTCTCATCATCACTAAATTTAGTAAATTTTGTTTAACATTAGAACATTCGAACAAAAGTGGAGGAGGAAGGAAGCTTAGAAAAGGCTTTGTGAATATTATTTCTGTCTCATTTAATTTCACTCTCTCTCCGTACATAACTCATCGACCTCACACTTTAATTGCCTTACACTTCTGACTCTCTCTCTCATGAACTCCTTCAAGAATCTGTTGGTGGGTTTCATGCACTTCACGTTTTCACATCTTTTGCAGCGAAAACGACGTAAAGGGGAAACTTTGCTAAAACAAAAATGTTCGTATCCGGACAAAGTTACCAAGTTAATCCTCTGTTCTGCTTTTTAAATCTAACAAAACTTTCCTTCAGATACTCAATGCAAATAACTTTACACTTGCTAGTATGTATAATACGACGACTGTATGAAGCTACTGAGTTTTTACAAGGGAATTTTCATTTCCCTTTTTAAAGCATCGCAACTGAGCTTTGAAGCAAGCTTCAACTTGATACATAATTTAATACGACTTATGCCTCTTCAATTAACGTTTTTCTTTTAAAGATGCCAATTACGGGTTTTAAGCTGGCATTATTGTTAAAAGTAAAGTTCTCTTTATGTCTTGATCGGGTTGGATATTTTCGGCGAGAGATTACCAGTAACTTGTTCACATAGAAGAGTGTCTGTAAAAATGACTCACAAAGTTATAAGCTGTGACGCTTTGAGAGCGAGACGACTGATCCACACTACTATATTCACGTTGTTACAATACAGCCCTCATCACTCGGGCTTCTGACTTGTGGAAAATTCCTTTTAACTTATCCAGAAATCTTAAAGTTCTTTTTGTGTTGTGAGGGAGAAGTAAGTTTTTTGACGATAAGAAACGGTTGACAGAATCATAGATTCGTAGAGCTTTCAAGCAGGAGCAGTAGCATTAGACTGTAAAAAAGTTATGTCATGTGTTAAGGAGAAAGTCTCTCTATGTAGCCTGGTGAAATAAGGGAAAAGTACGTAAGCTGACCACTCATTCACTTCAAGAATCACTAGTCCACACAGGAACAACTTTTTGGTCAACTCTCTTAAGCAGAACAATATCGCATTTGTATATATATTGCTGCAGCAGTCGATCTATATCCACACAGGGTACTATTTCGTGTTATTTCTTACAGCTTAATAAATATCTACACAGAAGTATATGTGTGAGCCAGCAGTAAAGAACAAGCGATTGGTAAAGGATTGGTTTTGTGAGGGAGCACCAGAACCTTTTGTACGTGATTTTGAGACGATTTCTCAAAGCTCGAAAGGAGATTGTTAAACAAGAAATGGAAACTGTGTACGTAGTTAGTTAGGACGAAAATACTTTTATTGGTATAAAGAGCTGATCGCCCATGTCGGATGTGTGATTCCGTTCTGTCTATCTATCTCTCTCTTTGTATACACGTATACTTGAGCGGAAGTGAGACTAAAAGTTACACTTTGTTCTGATCAGTTATTGTGTGAGGATACTTTTCTTTTGTCCAATTTTTGAACGATGCATCACGGAGAAACAATAGACGCTGAAAGCTGAAGCATTAGCTGAAAGGAAGGAAGGCTGGAACTTGAAGAGAAATGAAGCGAGAGCAAAACTATGTGAAGAAAGTAAGTAAAGATGTCTATATATTTATATGTATGTACATACGGAGTAAGTGACTGCCTAACTGCTTTCTCTCCACCACACTCAACACTATCACAATCAGCACCCTATATGTGATGTACACAATAATAATGAAACTTCTTCTTCTTGTGTATATAAAGACACGGATACGGATTATGATTAAGACTATGTGATCATGAAGACGACAGGATAAAGGGCGAGACGACAGAGAAAATCGGATATGACAAGATGAAAGTTCTTCTAGATTTTTCGTGGCATACTTTTCTCCTCTTTGGAGACTTGAATTAGACAATACGTAATTGAAAATGGAATACTCTTGGGATGCCTATGGACTCTTCTCAAGTTCTCAACAAACCAAATGCTAACCACGTCTAACAACAAGTCCAAGGAAGTATATATAGTGTAGAGGAGGATCAGGAGGACATCATCAGGATGAGACTTCCTTTGCAAAAAAAGACATTGGAACCCTCGTTGACTTCATTATGAAATTAGGTTGGGCACGTGAAGTACTAAACAAGTATGACATTCCCTTCCATTTCACAGTCAGCCTGTGGGGTAGTCTCTCCTCAGCTATACAAAAGGAAATGAGAAGGCCGGAGAGCTGCTGAAGCAGGAACGACCAAGGAAAAAGCTGCTACGTGCAAATTGTTTAAACCAACAGAGAAGCGGAGAAGGATCAGTCCAGCCAACTGCAAAAGTATCACGTGTGTGCAAGAGAGAGACTTGTAACTCAATTGCAACTTGACCTGAAGGTTTTTGTGTGTGTGAAGATTGTCTTTAAGAGACCGCAGGAAAAGTTGTGCAATTCGAGAGAACAATTACACTTACCATTATCATGAAAGGGTGCGAATAGCGTGAGCCAATTTCCAAAGGTGGAATTGGTGAGGGAGTTTTTATGTAGAGAGTGAAAGCGGAGTGTTGTGAGTGTGGCCGTAGTAGCAAGACAAGTACCTAGACAGGTACCTAGTGGTAGTACATACATTGTAATAAGGAGAGTATATAATACTCTTAGGGAGGTGTGTAGTCGGCATTCCCAATGGATTGCTTTCTACTTTCTTATTTCTACTGCACCACCACCATCGTCGTCGTCATCTCCTCACCTGAGATTCTTTCTACTTTTTCTTTAGAAGATGTCAACTTAGAGGCAAACAAGGAGAGAAGAAGAAGTAATGAAAGGCTTCCCTATATTATTTGGTTTTGAGTCTCTCGTGCAAAGGAATTCGTGGCTAGTCTAAATAAGACGAAGAGAAAGTCCCTAGTGACCACCATGAGAAATGACCGTAAGCACTCGTCTCAACTGCTCATCTTCTTTCCTTCTTCGAGATCAAAAGTTTTCTAAGAAATCCTCTCTTAGTTTATCATCCTGCACAGTTGAGGAGAGGAAAGGCAATCCAATTGAGGGAGAAGGCTGTCTGTCTCCGTGTAATGCTTCGATTGGCATGACATGCCTTCCCGTCCATCCGCCCTCTCTCTTAATCTCGTCTCATCCAAGCCTTCTTCGTGAGAATTCACATGAGGAATCATCTCAAACACGTTCTCTTGTCTCCGTGTACCTCTAACTTTATTCCACTCCTCCTCCTTGTTATTACTAAATTAGACTCAAGTTCTTTAAATCTTAATGCATCTACACTGTTTGCTGCTAACAATTCATGAGAATTTTGCGGAGAAAGAGCCACCAACAAAAGTTAAAAGATTTATTCAGATTGCCTGGTGCATTTTAAAGCAAAAAGTGTCCTTCTTTTGGACTTTTAGATGTAATTGCTTCTTGTAGTCCATCTGTCTTCTTCAATCAGTTCACTCAGAGGAATCCATGCATGAGGAAACCTTGCATAAAGCAGACCACCAAAGACACACACACTATAGTTTAGTTTAGTCGCGATTTCTATCCATGCCACTACGTTCCCAGAGACTCAAAGGGATTGCCTGTCAGCTGAAATTTGATTCTCATCAGTCTTGATTAACCCCACCCAGGAGACAAGAAGAAAAAAGAAGAAGGTCTGGCTGGGCAGCAGTTCCAGTCCAAGCCGAGCAAAAAAGGGTTTTTCATCTTTGGACTATTTGTGAGTACATTTATAGTCATGTAAATCCTCCTTGAAATCCTTAATGCGAGACTGTTCCTCCGTGGAAAAAGAAAGGACCCTCTCTTATCCGTTTTACATGAGAAATCCAAAGCATTGCCTTGGATGTGTAATCTCTCATACTCCTAAGTCACTCCCCCTCTTTCTTGACTTCATTTAAATCAACCAAAAACTGCCTTTTCTTCTCCTTCCAACTATTCCTTTTAACTGATGCATTTTTAGACCCATACCAGTCTCCTTTGCCTGTTATATAGAGAGCTTCATGCATCCTCCTTTAGCGTAGCTTTTCGCACGGTGGATAAGCTTCTGAGAGTATCGATCCACTGACTCTGCTCCTGTTACTTGTTAGTCAAAATATCTTATCGAGTTTAAATCCCAAAGTCTCCTTCACTTCTTCTTATCCACCCTTCACTACAAACAACGAATGTTTTCAAGTGGAAAAAATGAGATAAGAGTATCATTTCTAATTTCTTTCGGTAAAAGCAAATAACACTATACATACCCACACTTTCTTTCCCCTTCTTTACATCCTGTGTACAATAATACTCACTGATTTTTAACACCCGAGTTTATCTCATCTCTTTCCACATAAACACGAAATCCTGCTATCCTTTCCCAGCTGACGCTCAATTTTTAGCTGCGTAAGTGAAAGTAGTAGCAGGTACTCGTGGGGAGAAGGAAACCCTTCTACACGTAGGCATAGGTATATAGTTTGGAGAAAGTAAATATCCTAACAGCGCGATTAAATTGTTTATGTGAAGACCTCGGCTGTTTTGAATGGAAATAATGGAAACAAGTTTAGAAACAGAAGAGCGAATTCAGTGAATTGAAAGCATAAATGTTGTTCTCTTTTACACACAAAATACGTTTCAGGTTGGGCTATCCAATTAAAACGGACTTATAAAGCCTTATTCCTTTACAGTATTACAGTACAAATAAAGCTCTCGAGTACGTGTAGCGGTGCAGCCGACTTAATTCAACAGTGTGTACACAAAGATACAGGCTCATTGAGAGTGAATACTTAAAAGGGTAGGTGGACCTTCTTAATGTGCCTTTAATGTAGTAATGAAACGCAGAGTATAATCTAAATGATCTTGAGAAAGTAGGTTCCGTCTCCGTACGTACGGAGGAAAGACGCTTAATTGTCTCGGAAGAATGTTGAATGTTGTTGTGTGGAATTGGTCGCATGCAATCAAGTGCAATATGCGTGCAGTTCTTATTTATTTACATAAACTTTGACATTCGGTAGGAGATTTATGAACAACCTTAATGTTCCCCTTATCAGAACTTATATATTATTTCCTTGAGAGAAATAATTTACAAAATCGCATTTCACATCAAACTCCGATTACGTTTGTACTAAATGCATGCAACACACGCATGGGACATGCATCCTTTTCCTTCCTTCCTCTCACACAACCAGGCACTTAATTAATACTCATGAGATGAATCGTAGTAGCCCATAAAGTGTATAATAATATTCTCGGAGTAACGCATAATTTGGAGTTGTTTAATTGCTCCTAAGAACAAATGTTACGTTCTCAGATGTTGTCCGAGAACGGGCCCGGACGACGACGAGGGGAGTCAGGAGATTTCCTCATTATCCCTGAGAAACATGAACCTTTCGAAAGAGAACATAATATACATTATACATTCGTATATAGGTTGACTATACACGGAGCAAGTAATAATTATGGCTGTCAGGGTGCACCTGATAATCTGTCAACTGCTACACTTTCACTTGCGAAATTTAAATGTATAATTAAAATTACTACTCCAGCCGGTAAGTATACATAGGAAGGTAAGACTACTTTTCAGCTATATTATGGAAGTTGTGAGTGATTTTTAAAGAACGGGAGCAGTTCTTAACAGGCTTCTTGGGCTCTTAGGCAGGAGTTGAAAAGAAATCGGAACTCATAAAGTAATAGGCCGTGATTGTCCACTTAGGGGATGACAAATGACAAAAAAGCAGAGAAATAAGCCTTCTTGACTACACACTCCAATTTTCCCTTTCACCTAATGCGATTTACAGAGTGAAAGCGACTACATCAAAAGAGAACCTTAACAATGGCCCACTCTTTTTAGACCGCAACTTTTTACTGTAAAGTTCAATTCGAGAGTCGCTCTTGAATGAATTCAAGTTCCACTTGAAAGAAACACTGAGAGTGTAGTTCTCAGTTAAGTCCTTGTCAAAAACGAAGTCAATGGGGGTTTTAACAACCTTTTCATTTGTGTAATTTTAATATAATATTGCCTTCGATCGTTCGTAGTAGCCTGTGATTCCGCACAAGTGTCTTCAATTACTTTTATTGTAGCCGAGTATTACGCACGCACATAGGAATGCATTGACAGGTATCAAAGTTTTCAGAATGCTTTCAGAGTCTTCAACCAAGTCGTGAAATTTGCAATGGCTCTGATGAATAAAAATGAGTGGGAATCGGCAAATAAGAGGAATTCTGTACGGTAATAGTGTATAGGTATTCATTTGCAAATATTGAGCAATAAAGATGATGTACTTCGTAGTTGTATCGTCGTCATTTTATGCTTCATCTTTAGCTCTGCACTTACACTGTCCATGTCCTCGTGCATGTTCTGAATAAATAGAATGAATCCCCCTGCTTAATATGCGTACTCGTTGCGCCATTACATACAAGCCACTTAAAGTTAAAAGCTGATGATGTTGAATATGATGCAATCCAAAAACACTCATTCAGAAGCTCAAATATAGCAGAATAATATGAAACTTTCGAGAGACTTGCAAGAGCCAACACAGGTAAAGTATTTATATAATAATGATAATAAAGAAGGCTTGTACTCACCGAAAACAATCATCGTTGCAGCCTTGTAAGCTTCTCCTGAAAATGATAATGATAAGAATAATGTTAGAATTCAATTTCACCTTTGGTGCATTACAATTAATTTTGCAGTAGATGCATCTTCGTCTTCGTAGCAAAAATATCATTTATTTTAAAAGGAATAACAAGGATCCTTAAAGTTGGAAATGGAAAAATGGCCTCGGACTGTTTTTGCAGGTTGTCTGAGCAAAAGCAAACGTCGGCCTTTCTTGTTATTATTGCAGACAGAATAAAAATGCAAATCTCTCATGGCATGACATGAGGTTGTTTGTACACAAATGGAATTCAAACTCGTGGAATTTAGTCTGAACAAGTATCGAATGATATTGAATGGCTGTTTGGTACAAAGAAAGTAGTTTAAAATGTAGACTGAATAAATGTTGAATGTGAAGTGGGTCTTACCTTCGAAAGTAGAGACACGGCAAATCCACTCTCCTGTTAAGCCAATAAAAACATTAAATTGTATCGACTGCTGTCTATATGGAAGCAATGCAAATAAGATGAAGAAACGGAAGAAGAAGAAGTGTACGTGAACTGTTTTAAAAGCTTGCTTTGGTTTTGTATTCCGGCGAGTGTGGGATTAGAATTTAGAGGGAGAGATTGAGAAAGAACTGCTGCCACATTTCGATTGAAAGGAAAACAAAGGGCGAACGTGGAGACAACGAATGTAGGATGAAAAATAAACGAAAAGGTAAGCAAATATAGACAAAGGTTTTGAAGAACACAAGTAGGTTAATCAAAGGATTACATTATTTGGACGTGGACGTGGGGCTTATGGAAATCAGGTAAACGTGTACACACACACGGACGGAATTCTGTGTGCGGAGATAAAGATATATATTCCTGATTGCGTGGGTATTGATTGAAAGATTAAGAATAAAAGAGAGGTTTCGTGTGTACACGAGATTGACATAATTTAATAATCGTAGACTGTTTCTTTCATACCGCTGAGCTCGATGGAAGGACGAATGATCTTGAGAGCTCGATACATCTTGTAGACATCGGAATCAGCTTTATAGTCCAAATTAAGTTTTCCCCTGAGTATTCCGAACTCTAAGGGCCTTTGATTTGGAATCCATTGGTACGTAGGTTCTTTGTTGAAGAACCACTTGACGACTAGTCCTACTTTCTCCTTCTCCTCGATGTGGTAGTCACAGTCCAGTATCACAAACTCTTCCGTCCCGTTCCGAATCACTGGAGGTACTCTCAGGTCGTTTATATGCACCCCTGTCACTCCTGCAACAAAAAACCAAATTTCTCGTCATACCTTTCCCTCACAGATAAATTCAACCTGGTATGACGAGGGCTCAGACGTATATGCAGATAGCGTAAGCAAATGGATACACACACAACTACAAATTGATGGGACTCCCTTCGATATTTATTATGCGTCCTTGCCTTGTTGTTTGTTACATAAAGCGAGAAGATATCGCAAGTCAGCATTTCCCTCAGCCTACACAACCCAATCATGCTTTGTACACACAAAATCAAACTTCCGATTCTGACATTCGTTTCATTTTTAGTGTATAGGAATCGATCAAGTCTCCCCAGAAGACTTTCACATGGAGATTTGTAGATTCATGTAAGTGTATACGTAGTAGATATGATGTGTGCGAGCAGAGTGCGTTTCTATCTGTATACGCAGTCTAGAGCCAGATTTTATTGCCCTGTGCGTATTTTTTCACATAGAGTGAGAGAGATGGAAGATCTCAGAATTGTAGTATGTGTGCCCGAAAAGAAAGTTTGTGCAAGATTCCAGCAGAATAATATGTCTTCGCGTTCTTCTCAGTTGAGAATATATTTCATTCTTTAGGTTTTATTACTTCCGATTCCGCGTGTAGACTCACATGAAGAGATGCTCTCTCACGTAGGTTTAAGCTGGAGTAAAAAGTGGAGACGTTAATAATATTCAGACATGGAAATCTCTCTTCATCTCTAACTCTCATCACAACTTACAATGGTTTTATGATGTAGTGTAACGTGTAATTTCCATATCGAAACCTAAGTACCGTGTAACATTGCATTTAAGATTTAGTTGGATAGTTTTTGGTTTCTTTTTCGATGAACAATAATTCGGGCACTGGAATTTGTTCGGCTTTATCATCCTCCAAATTCATTGCAGACCTTGCAAGCTTTAATTATTATTTAGCTGTCTACCTGGAGGAATTCAATTTAGACAAGTTTATCGCTGAGAAAATGATACACAACTTGTGATAGACAGACAATGTGGGAACTAGTCCTGAAAACACATTTATTCCTTCAGAATTACGTACAGTCTGTGTCTAAAGTACGACATATTTCATCGATGAAAAACGATCGAGTGTTACAAGTAAACTGTGTTGGAAGTTACGTAGTAAGAAGTAGAGGAGGTTGATGGGATACAATAGAGAGATGGCCATAACAGCCGTGATCGAGGTTCTTGTGTATTTTATGTGAGTAATAAAATAAAAAGAGACAAAAGAGGGTTGTGTTGCGTAGGTCTTAATGGGAAGAGATGATATTTGATGAGGAGAAAGGATGTGGGCCATGCTAAAGTATTTTATTTGTGTATTGAGTATTAGTGAAGGGAAGAAATTGAATCATAACTTATGCGGTCATACACAAGCAATGAAACGCCAATGTGGCCTTTATAATGTGCAATAAACCAAATATGTGGGAGACCCATGTGTGGTGGTGTGGCTATCTCTCTCTGGTCTCTTTTGGCAAAAGATTCTGCCATTTTTGTGAAATTCCTCCGAGGTGGATATGTGTACAAGAAGATGATGATGATGATGGTGATGGGCCTGGTAGAGGATGAGGCTTTGTATAGCCAATTCGAGCTATTGCGTATATTAAGTAGGACAGGGAGACAAAAACAAGTCTGGAGGATGAGAGACACAATGGAGAAACTATTGTGAAGTGAAGTGAAACGAAGAGTCGAATGAGTTTTTGGTTTTTAGGCAAATATTTATCAGAGAGAGGTTTTGTGGGTTTATCCCGCAGAGTCCGGTGGTACGGAGAAAGCAGAGACAGTCTGTGTATAATCGGCAGGCTGGGAAGTAGTGCGGAGGAGTACTTTAGAGAGAGATGTTGATCATAAAATAAGGAGACATAACCATTGGGGACATCTGAGTAAACCGTTTTGGACGGAAGTGCCTTTGTGTTACGATCACCGTGTTATCTGGCACATAACATCATCCTATCCCCATGTTATGATCAAACATTTGCAATGACAAACGAGTCCAATTCTCTCGTTCCTTTTTGCTGGGACTACTAAACATGTAAGGAGAATCTTCATTGAGTTCGAACAGAGGAAATCTTCCGTTGAATCGAACACGGAAATTGAGAGAGAGAGAGAGAGACGGCGAGTAGGAAACAAAAAAGGAATCTTTGAAAGTGGCTTATCTACTGAAGCAATGACGGAAAGGTGGAGGGGGAACAATTGATATATACGAAATATAAACTCAGGACTAAAGTTATTCTTTGCATCCCTGCGTGTGTGTGTGATATGTGAAGAACAATGACACGCACATACACGCACTCGTAAGACGACGAGCAGGATCGAATGCTGAATACGTACAGGATGGGGGTGGATTAATCGAATGAAAGCCACTTTGACAATGATGTCTATTTATCAGTAGAGAATTCTTATCATTTTCGTTGGAAGTAAATTGAACGATTCGTGGTTGGAATGGTTTCAATTTAATACTTTCATGGTTCGGGATTTTAATCAATGGAATCAAAATGTCAAGTTTATTTGAAGGGAGTAAATCAGATTACATATACATTTTGGATGGTAAATGAATGTCTGCGTGTGTCTCAACAGTCTCAAGTAATGTGTTTCAATAATGTAGAGAACAATATTATAGAGGAAGTACAAGTCGCGCTTTCATTGCTAGCTGGGCTTTCCCCATGGAACTCGACCTGTGTTGTCGTAAGGCAACTTGTCCCTGCTTAAGACACAAGAAGAAACACTCGGAGGTTGTCCCACGGAATGGTTATTGGGACATGAATAGAATGAGGAAAATGGGACGGAAGACTTAATTTAACCTGTGAGTTGATCCGTCTGTTGTTAGATCCTCGTGTGTTAGTTTAGTGGATGTAGAGTAGCAGAGGGTTTCATGGAATATGTAAATCTAATCCTGTCATTACTTATCGTCAACTCGGTGTGCGTTGTGTAACTTTCTCTATAATATAGAGAGAGTGAATAGTTGTGTGTGTGGTGGTAGCAATTTAGCCAATGCCAATGGCACACACACACACACACATAAGATTCAAACAAACGGTTGAGTGAGTGTAAAGTCTACATTAGACAGTTTTGTTGATAGTGTGGTGGTGGTAATATGAGTGTGTGTGTGTGTGTGTGTGTGTAGGTTGTAGGGTCATGTGAAGAGATGCACTTCGAATGTTTCCTTCCAACTTTTACTTTGAGGAGAAAGGATGGAATAAGGGAATAAGAGAGAGAGAGAGAGTGTGTGTAAGAGAAGCATTTGGTTTGAGGAAATGGGCAAAGTATTCAAATGTTATGGCTTGGCTAAGTCGAAATTATGTGAATTTGGTTATTTGTGAGGCCAACTCCCTTTTTACACTCTCCATGAATCCTTGACTTTCAAAAATCTCCCCATCTTCGTCTGCTGAGCTGGTTCTTATTCTGTGTGACCGAATTCTTGTAGCCAACTATACTATCTTTGAACGATACTTTACTTACATCGAGTTATTTATTCCTACTGCATCATTTAGCCAAATAAATGGGCAGCTTGGTCTTTCTTGTGTGAGGTATGGTATAAGGATGGAGAGAGAGAGAGAGAGTTCATGAGGCAGCCTTTAAGTTAAAGTGCACGAGGCCATGTTTTAATGAGCCATAATGTTGGGATGCAAACTGCCTCTGTATACAATTCAGTTTTAAGTTGCTCTGATTTTTTCTTGGTTGAGTTTCCCCTATAAATTCCAGAGGATAAATAGAAGCTCGTGAAATGAAATTCTATTGGGGTCGTAAGTCCTGTGTGTGTTTGTGTAGTTTGTGCTTTCTCCGCAATTACGAATGACATGGAGGAATGATTAAAAGAAGACGAGACTGCGGATCTCCTCGTATATGTATCTCATTGCGTAAATAAGTGTGGAGATCACCAAACAAGTTGGCATTTGCCAAAACTTTCTTCTTTCCTTCCTTTCTCACTCTCTTTTTTGACTGTATCATCATCTCCTTCACATCACACCCGGTCGACGGAGAAAAAATGTCGAAACTTTCTCTTCATATGTGAAAGCGATGTGTGTTCCGCTCCATATACAGCAGAAGTGTGGTGGCTTCCTCATAGCCTTCTCAGTCAGAGAGAGAGGGACAAGCATTTGCACAAAGTTAACTCATTTCCCGTTGCAATTCTATCTCTCCTAAACATTTCCTCCCTGAAAAACTCCAACGTGAAGTCATTAAGCGGAAGTTATCATCATCGTTTTTGCTAATTGTTACGACTTCTGAAGCGCTATGAACTTTTTCCTCCTTCCGGCACAGTTTTTCCTAAAACGCAAGCACTATATTTCTTTCCTTCTGGAATCTTCGTCGAAGAGCTACACGAGTAGTCTTCGTCGTCGTCGTCGTCGTATGGTCTGTAGACATGAAATTATTTCTGGGAAAGGACAAAACTACAGAGAAAGATGAAATGAGGGTCGTGAGGAAAGCGTCTGTTTCATGTGAAGTCAAGTTAACCTAGAAAGACGGGCGGTCTACTACTTAAGTGATGAGAAAGATGCGGAATCAATTGGGTTTAATGCATCCGCTCATCGTTGCGTGTGAAAGATAATATCACTATACTCATTTAGTATTATCCATTGGGTAGTAGTGTGTCCATTAATAAAGGACAAATAGGAATTTATTGATGTGGATAAAAAGTCGGTTGCATCGACTTTCTTTCTTTCGCTGCTAAGACTCCTGTCACGTTCAAACTTCTTTCCAGTTGTTTATTTCGTGCCTACGAACAACGACGCTTCCTTCACTCTTTTTGTCCTTCTTGAACTTCACGAACTGCACTCTAGCCACTCCATCGTTGTTCCTGTATATGCTTCCGAATGACGGACTTTCTCTAAAATTAAATGACAGCTTCGCTATTCCTCTTTCAATTTCTGCTTCTCAATCCTCCTCCTCCTACTGACAATTACAGACTGGGACTTATTGGACTTTTGGAATCGCCCACATCAACATTATACTGAAGACACTCCACTGCAATGATGCTGCATAGCCAGTGTTGAAGGAACTCCTCTCTTATCATTCGTCACACTATCGCCACTCAACTTTAAATGGCCTGCAGGGATCAAAACTTTCGTATTTGATTGTTAGACTAATGTTTCCTACTCGTCAATTTCCATCAAAGTGGAAGATTGTTTTACGAAGAAAGCGCAGTTTCTCTAAATGCTGCATAAAAGATAATCTACCTCTCGAAGAAAACGAATCGAACTGCTACTACTACTACTAAATGGGCTGACTCGAAATCGTCGGTTGACTTGTCGTGGGCTGATTTTATACAGGAATATCAGACACACAAGTGAGAGTCGATGATGACGACACATTCCACGAGCATTGGGATGGGATATATGGTGAATGTGTCTTAATGGATTGAAATAAAATTTTATTTGCAAAGGAAAGCAGCACGACATGATCCCGTCTACCTCCACACACTCGCCTACAACTTGGAGTGTACCTTAATATTATTACTTTCGTCAGAACCCAAACTGCCAGTAAGTTTTTCTTATTTAAACAGGCAAGAGAAATGAGAGAGAGAGAGAGAGACCTTTGTTCACACACATACAAATTCAAAGAGAGCAAATAATGTTGATGTAGTACACTGTTCATATATTCCCCACGGAGAAGAGACACACAGTCACTGCATTAAAGGTCACAGTCAAAGGTTCGGAAGTGTATAAAAAGAATCATTTTCATTTTAATCGATCAACGCATGTAACATGTAACTCCATCGTGAGTATGTGTGTGTTCTTTTATTTCCGGATCTTTTTTCTTGGAAGTTTTTGTCAACTCTCAGGCCAGGAAACATTCAGGGGAGGAAATGCACCCATTCGTCCAAGCAATTTGACAAAGTGCATATCGAGCGTGACGAAAGGGCTGCTTGACAATGAGAGACTTGGAGAGATTTCTGTGTATACGTGCAAATAAACACTGCACGACTTTGAGATGACAATGTGTATATATGCGCTTTCTCCAGAGGCGATACTGATACAAATTAAATTGACATCCCTCCAGCAAACGACGCAACAACGACAGGAAGAGATGTACCAGCAGTATATACACACACACGTACAAAAGATATGTAGGGACTTCTTCTTTAAAAGACACTTTCTATTCTCCAAAAATAAATCCGATCTCCCTACGCACACACACACACACACACCGAGCGAAGTTCTTTTTATGAAGTGGATCTCTCAACGCATATTTGGCTACGGATGAATTGCACAGGCAGGGCGATGCACACGCATTTGATTGGCAGTAAATGTAATGAAATAAAATAAGGGAGAGATAATTTACATACATATACGCAGTTCCCTACGAATAAATCAGAGGAATCGAATTCTCTCGTCTTCTTATAAGAATGCATCTGGCTTTCTTTGCATTTAAGAAGAAGCTATGCATCGCCATACACACTTCATTCTTGCTCCGATGCTTAAGTCTTTAATAGCATCATGATACATATTACAATGTGGAAAGAGGGATTGGATTCTGTGTTGTAATATCTACCAAAATAAAGATGGGTTTAAGTTTTAAAAGATTGGATGGGTATCGAGTAATATAATATACTTTGTCGGAGGGGGAAAATTCATACACACCGCATATGAACATACGTAGCTTTAGATGGGAGAGCGATTATGGTTATTATGCACACCATTCTGCTTCTAATGTAGCATAAAGACTGAAGATGAGAGATTGGGAGAAAGCAAGGAGGAATGTTATTAGTCAATAAGTAGTTTGCATATGAATTTAATAGAGAGGAAAAAGTGAGCGTACAAAGTAAACCGTTCTATTCTCATGAGGATACGCTATTTCCCGTAAAAGTTAAAGACACATTGCGGAGTTGTATCGCGTTGTGTGCTTCATTAAAGAATACTTTTTAGGTGGATTATTCTCCTGTGAATGGAGAAGGATAGGCTTGCGTCAATGTGGAATTAATAAGAGTGCATAAAGCTAATTCAATGAAGTCAATTTAATCTTTAATCACGGCGGAGAGCAGGTTGGCTTCAACCAAAAATTTCAATTTGTTTTGTGGTGAATGAAAAAGGAAAGAAAGTGATCGGCTTATATATAAGCGACTACGTGAAGGAAGAAATCCGAAATCCAATTGAGGATAAGGAAAGTTTATCCTGAAATGCATCTCACTTCCCAAGGCAATTTGGTGGATCAATTCTTTTTCCCATATGACAGAGGATCGCTTGTGTGTGTGTGTGCATTGCGTGCTTACCTGTGATTGATTAAAAAGTAATTTACATAGAAGTAAGTGCTCTGCAGAGAAATCTGAGAGTGTGCGAGTCTTCTTCTTTCCCTCGTGGAAATCAATTTGACTAAAGTAGAGGAGACAAGAGAGAAGAGAGATTTAACGAACCGTCTTTTTGTTCGTCGTCTTTTGAACCTTTTTATTGTTACATAACCTTTAGCTGAAACCTTGCCAAGTTGTACAGCAAGCAAGTCTACACTGTGTCCTTTGGCTCTCTATTTTGCGAAACCATACGTTTTCTGCGTAAGCAAAGTTGTAATTTGTTCGTGACAGTTGTGTTTCGTTGTCAAAGAAGAAGTCAGGACAAAGTTACGCTTTCTCCCCAACTTTCTCCATCACTGTCTCTCCCTCCAAAACTCTAATCTGATTAGATGTTCTTAGCATAATAATGCTTAATTCGTTAAAATGCGAACGACCAGCGATGCGTGTCTTTACTTTTCTATAGAAGGAGATATTCTAACGCGTCCTCTCTTCTTGTAAATGATACTCAAGCTTTTTATAATGTCTATTTATTCTTTCTACTTTTCTTCTTGAGGAGAAAAATTTGTGTCTCATTTGTTAAAGCAAAATCATCATCATCGTTTCCCCCACAGAACTATACTAACTATGTGCTAGCTCATTCATTTCAGTCTTCATAGTACGTCATTGTGAATACAACTTGGAGTTTTTTATTTTCTCCAGACAGAGAGAAGACGCAAAAGTTGGTGTGTGTGTGTGTTCTTTCGCAGAGATGCTAATGACGATGGTGGTTTTTTATATGTCTTCTTGTACGTGGGATACTTTCCTCGACCCTCTCCTCGTGCATAATGACTGGGGATGGGCATGACAGGATCATTAATATTCTCCTAGAACCTTTCTTCCTACCCTCTGCAGCAGCTTAACAAACCATTCGTCTGTTATAGAATAATATTGGTTGTGTGAAAAGAAGGTGGCGAGAGCAGAAACCTCGGGAGGTGATATGGTCGCGTAATACAAACTTTAAAGTGAGAAAGATGAAAGGTAAAATGTGTAAAAAGAACTGGCCAGTCTTTCACCGCATATCCAATTTGTGTTTTGTGTTCTTTTTTGTGTCTGGCCGTCCATTTTCGTCGTCGTCGTCCATTCATCTTTGATCTCCAAGTCACTTTTTCATTTTAATCTTCTGCCGAATCAGTCTAGTCATCTTTCAATAAAGACATGACGTAGACACCACCGGAGCTCTTACAACAGAACCATATCATTCTGAGGTGGATGAGGTACAGGAGAAAATTGTGTTTTGTATGCACCCCAGGAGCACTCTCTCAGCCACTAAGGATGTCAAAGGACGACTATGACTCTGTGTGGAAGGGTCACAAAGAAACTACGATGATTTATACCAAAATGAAATTCCCGTTGATGGATTGTCCGTCTGAGTAACAATCCACCTAAATGTTGTGAGTGTGTGTGTGTATTGGGTTATATCATGACTTGAAAGCTAATGTAAAAATGAGACTTTCGAGCAACCCTTTTTTTCCTTCTGAGGTCATGACTTTCACTAGGGAATTCGGGGAATGCATCTCAGGTACACCTCGTCTAACAATTTCGAATTCCCTTCTGTGCATACATACATGTATTGTGTGCACCAGTGCGGCGAGTGCCCTGTTTTTAACCTCTCTCGTGTCTCAAGGATCAGATGCACTCGGATGATATATTATGGGTTTGTCAAAATACATACACATTTTTAGAAATGAACGAAACACTCTACCTTGTATGTATATGTGTAGATAAGAACGGGAGTTTGGGAACTTGGCTGGGGTGACGACGTGTGACATTAAGCAAGGTGACTCAAACTAAGAATTATGATCCTTATTTCGAGCATATAGGAGCAGTTTCAAATATTTTTATGAAAATCAAGATACATGAAGCGTATTTTATGTTCGGTCATTGCACATGTGACTAAATAATATGCCTAATGGGTTACTATTCATTAGTCCATAGGTTTGAATCCAAAATGATTGAAGGAGAAAGATGATAATAACGTGAACACGACTGGGGTTCGCATGTCCTACTCCCACTCGGATTTAATAATCCTCATTTGATTATGAAGGGGAAGTTTTTTTATATTGGAGGAAGAATGAGTTTTCTGTGTCATTCTTTTTAAGTATCACTCCTCCCAAGCTAATATTTAGTTTAATGGAGGAGGTTAAAGTGAAAGCCCCTCCTGTGTACTTGAAGATAATGGTTTGTCGATTTAGATCGGTTACACGCAATTTCCTTCTTATTGAAACTAATATTGTTATACCTCGAGCTCTGCTCCCTCTTCTCATCCCATTACAGAATGTTCTACGTTATGAGCTTAAACTTTCTGGGAGAAAAGTGATGAAACTTGTGATTGAATGAATGGAAAGTCATGTTAAAGTGGAGCTTACATAGGGAAAGCCCTGTTAAAGTGGAGCTTACATAGGGAAAGCCATGTTAAAGTGGAGCTTACATAGGGAAAGCCATGTTAAAGTGGAGCTTACATAGGGAAAGCC
>Ga0194135_10000072_pt1 | contig 54310 bp, 49 predicted proteins | sample LitLau_LLRF_2013_FD_134024 | JGI IMG/M metagenome (GOLD analysis project Ga0194135, IMG submission 134024) | Freshwater sediment microbial communities in response to fracking from North America - Little Laurel Run_MetaG_LLRF_2013 (version 2) | ecosystem: Environmental > Aquatic > Freshwater >...
ATCGCCAGCGTCTGCAAGGGCTGATCCCTCCCCTGCCGGCATGCCCGGCCTCGGCACCGCGGTGCAGAGGCCGGGCATGCCGGCAGGGGAGGGATCAGCCCTTGCAGACGCTGGCGATGGCGCGGGCCAGCAGGTCCAGGCGGGTGGCGTCGATCCCGGCCACGTTGGCGCGGCCGGAGCTGACCATGTACACGCTGTGCTGTTCACGCAGCGCCTGCACCTGAGCCGGGCTCAGGCCGGTGTAGGAGAACATCCCGCGTTGCACACCGATATGGGCGAAGCGCTCGGCCAGACCATGGGGTTGCAAGGCTTCCACCAGACCAGCGCGCAGTTGCGCGATGCGCTGGCGCATGGCTTCCACTTCGTCTATCCACAGGCGCTTGAGCTCGGCATCGCCGAGGATGGTGGCGACCACTGCGGCGCCATGATCCGGTGGCGTGGACCACAGGTTGCGGGCGATGTGGGCCAGCTGGCTGCGCACGTCGAGCAGCTTCTCGGCGTCCTGGGTGCAGACGATCAGCGCGCCGGTGCGATCGCGGTACAGGCCGAAGTTCTTCGAGCAGGAACTGGTGATCAGCACTTCTGGCAGTTCGGCGGCGAACAGCCGCACGGCCCAGGCATCCTGCTCCAGGCCGTCGCCAAAGCCCTGGTAGGCGAAGTCGATCAGCGGCAGCAGCTGGCGGCGGCGCACCACCTCCAGCACCCGTTGCCAGTCGGCCTGGCCGAGGTCGAAGCCGGTCGGGTTGTGGCAGCAGGCATGCAGCAGCACCACGTCGCCCTCTGGCACCTGATTCAAGGTGGCCAGCATGGCCTCGACGTCCAGGCGGTTGTCGCTGCCCACGTAAGGGTAGTGACTGACCTTGACCCCGGCCGCGGCGAAGATGGTTTCGTGGATCGGCCAGGTCGGATCGCTCAGCCACACGCCACGGCCCGGCAGGCAGTGGGCGATGAAGTCGGCGCTCAGGCGCAGGGCACCCGTGCCGCCCGGGGTCTGGGTGGCGCCGGCGCGCTGGCTGGCGATCAGTGGCGAATCGCTGCCCAGCACCAGTTCATTGATCACCTTGCCGAAGGCCGCATCGCCGTGGCCGCCGATGTAGATCTTGGTGTCCTGGCGATCCACCAGGCGCTGTTCGGCCAGCTTCACCGAGCGCGGGATCGGCGTCAGGCCCTGGGCGTCCTTGTAGACCCCCACGCCGAGGTCGAACTTGTTCGGGTTGGGATCGCTGGCGTAGGCCCCCATCAGGCCGAGAATCGGGTCGCCGGGTACCCGGCCGATGGCGTCGAAATGCATTACTTGCGTCCTTCTGCGGTCTTGGCCACTTCGTCGGTACGAGCCGCCATGATGAAGTCGTTGCGGTGCAGGCCCTTGATCGAGTGGCTCCACCAGGTCACGGTGACCTTGCCCCACTCGGTGAGCAGGCCTGGGTGGTGGCCTTCGGCCTCGGAGATCTCGCCCATGGCATTGGTGAAGGCCAGGGCGAACTTGAAGTTCTTGAACAGGAAGACTTTCTCCAGCTGCATCACGCCGTCGCGAACTTCGATGTTCCAGTCAGGGATCTGCTTGATCAGTACCGGCAGTTCTTCGTCGCTGACTTGTGGGGCATCGGCGCGGCAGGCTTCGCAATGGGCTTGGTTCAGAGCGGTCATGGTGTGTTCCTGAGTTCGATTCTTGTTGGAAGTTACTATCTTTCGCAGCGGCTCGCGAGTGCGAACCGCTCAGGCCGCCTTGGGTTTTGGCGGGAACTTGGGCGCGTGCAGGCCCAGCTGCATGCCTTGGTGGACCAGGGCCATGATGTCTTCATGGGCCAGGTCGAACAGGCGCTTGAGGTTGGGCAGGACGAAATAGATCGGTTGCAGGATGTCGATGCGATAGGGCGTGCGCATGGCTTCCAGCGGGTCGAAGGCCTGGTGTTCCGGCGCTTCGGAGAGGCTGTACACGGTTTCCTTGGGCGAAGAGAGGATGCCGCCGCCATAGATGCGCCGACCGGCCGGGGTTTCTACCAGGCCGAACTCGATGGTCATCCAGTACAGGCGCGCCAGGTACACCCGCTCTTCCTTGGTGGCTTGCAGGCCGAGCTTGCCGTAGGTGTGGGTGAATTCGGCGAACCAGGGGTTGGTCAGCAACGGGCAGTGGCCGAAGATCTCGTGGAAGATGTCCGGTTCCTGCAGGTAGTCCAGCTCTTCAGGGGTGCGAATGAAGGTCGCCACAGGAAAGCGCTTGCTGGCCAGCAGTTCGAAAAAGGTCTGGAAAGGAATCAGCGCCGGCACCCGAGCCACTTGCCAGCCGGTGGTTTCGCCGAGGACCTTGTTGATTTCGCTCAACTGCGGGATGCGGTCGTGGGGCAATCCGAGCTTGTCGATGCCATCCAGGTACTCCTGGCATGCACGACCCTCGATGACTTTCAGCTGACGCGTGATCAGGGTGTTCCACACCGCGTGTTCTTCGGGTGGATAGTCGATAAAACCTTGCGCGTCGGGCTCGCGGGCCACGTACTGCGTCTGCTTCATGCTGCTCTCCTGCCAGGGGATGCGTTCTTGTTATGTGTGACCCCAGTGATACCCGAGGGTGCGACGCTTTGCAGCAGGCGGCGGGTGTCTGTGAGGGGCCACTCGGCGCCTATTCGTAAAGTATTCGTTACGAATTTGCCCGAATGGCCGGCATGTTGTGGGTTTCCAGGTTTGAAAAAGCCCTTGGCTGTCACATAATCTTGACGATTATCTGCATCACCCAGCAGAAACTTTGCAAGTGTCGACGGCAAAAGCGTCGGCTTTCGGCGTTTATGCCTTCCCTTATCCGTTTCGGGCCTTTCTTCATGCGCATCAAAGTTCACTGCCAGAACCGCATCGGCATCCTGCGGGACATTCTCAATCTGCTGGTGGAGTACGGGATCAACGTGGCCCGGGGCGAGGTGGGCGGCGAGCATGGCAATGCCATCTATCTGCATTGCCCGAACCTGATCAATCTGCAGTTCCAGGCGCTGCGCCCCAAGTTCGAGTCCATCGCCGGGGTCTTCGGTGTGAAGCGTGTCGGGCTGATGCCCAGCGAGCGCCGGCACATGGAACTCAACGCACTGCTGGGCGCCCTGGAGTTCCCGGTGCTGTCCATCGACATGGGCGGTTCCATCGTGGCCGCCAACCGGGCGGCGGCGCAGTTGCTGGGGGTGCGGGTGGATGAGGTGCCGGGGATTCCCCTGTCGCGCTACGCCGAGGATTTTGACCTGCCGGAGCTGGTGCGGGCCAATCAGTCGCGAATCAATGGGCTGCGGGTCAAGGTCAAGGGCGATGTGTTCCTGGCGGATATCGCCCCGCTGCAATCCGAGCACGACGACAGCGAGGCCATGGCCGGTGCGGTATTGACCCTGCACCGGGCGGATCGGGTCGGTGAGCGCATCTACAACGTGCGCAAGCAGGAGTTGCGCGGTTTCGACAGTATTTTCCAGAGTTCGAAAGTCATGGCGGCGGTGGTGCGTGAGGCGCGGCGCATGGCGCCGCTGGACGCGCCGCTGCTGATCGAGGGCGAAACCGGCACCGGCAAGGAGCTGCTGGCCCGCGCCTGCCACCTGGCCAGCCCGCGAGGGCAGTCGCCACTGATGGCCCTCAATTGCGCCGGGTTGCCGGAATCCATGGCCGAAACCGAGCTGTTCGGCTACGGCCCCGGGGCCTTCGAAGGGGCGCGGGCGGAGGGCAAGCTCGGGCTGCTGGAGCTGACCGCCGGTGGCACCTTGTTTCTCGACGGCGTGGGGGAGATGAGCCCGCGTCTGCAGGTCAAGTTGCTGCGCTTTCTGCAGGATGGCTGCTTCCGCCGGGTGGGCAGCGATGAAGAGGTGTACCTGGATGTACGGGTCATTTGCGCGACCCAGGTCGACCTGTCCGAGCTCTGTGCCCGGGGCGAGTTTCGCCAGGATCTCTATCACCGGCTGAATGTGCTGTCGCTGCACATACCGCCCTTGCGTGAATGCCTTGATGGCCTGACCCCGCTGGTGGAGCATTTCCTCGATCAGGCCAGCCGGCAGATTGGCTGCCCGCTGCCGCGGCTGGCGCCGGCCGCCATGGAGCGTCTGAGTCACTACCACTGGCCGGGCAACGTCCGGCAGTTGGAGAACGTGCTGTTTCAGGCGGTCTCGTTGTGTGATGGCGGCGTGGTCAAGGCCGAGCACATCCGCCTGCCGGACTACGGTGCCCGCCAGCCCCTGGGGGATTTCTCCCTGGAAGGCGGCCTGGAGCAGATCGTCGGGCGTTTTGAAAAGGCCGTGCTGGAAAGCCTGTACGCCGAACATCCCAGCAGTCGGCAGTTGGGCAAGCGCCTCGGGGTGTCCCACACCACCATTGCCAACAAGCTGCGCGAATACGACGTCGGCAAGCCGTAATCCTTGCCGCAGCCTTGAGTAGTGGTGGCAGCCGGGCATGTATCCGGGCCGTTACTTGCCGTTTGCGGCATAAGGCCGCCGTTTTTCCGTCTCCGCTACCACCCTCTGCATCCCCTGTGGACCGGGCAAAGCCCTGTCCCGCCTGGGGATAAACCTTCTCGAAAAAACTTGGTGCGCTTATTGCTTATGGCTTCGCAGTACAGCGGTGGGCGGCAAACGTCCGGCAGATGAGGAACGATTGTGGACAAGTACCTTTATGTGGCAATGACCGGCGCCAGCCAGAACGCACTGGCGCAAAAGGCTCATGCCAACAATCTGGCGAACATCTCCACCAACGGTTTTCAGCGCGACCTGGAGCAGGCGCGTGCGATGCCGGTGTTTGGTGACAGTTTTCCGGCGCGGGCCTTTGCCATGGGTGAGCGGCCGGCGACGGATTTTACTCCCGGCTCCATGGTGGAAACCGGTCGTGACCTGGACGTGGCCGTCAGCGGCAAGGGCTGGATCGCCGTGCAGAGCCCCGATGGCAGCGAAAGCTATGTGCGCACCGGCAGCTTGAACGTCGACGCCCTGGGTGTGCTGCGTGCCGGCAACGGCATGCCGGTCATGGGCAATGGCGGTCCTATCGCCGTGCCGCCGGAGCAGAAGATCGAAGTGGGGCAGGATGGCACCATCAGCATCCGGGCCATGGGTGAGGGGCCGCGAGTCATGGCCGAGGTCGATCGCATCAAGCTGGTCAACCCGGACATCAAGAACCTGACCAAGGGGCTCGATGGCTCGATCAAGACCAAGGACGGCCAGCCGGCGCCAGCCGATGCCAATGTGCAGCTGGTGTCGGGGTTCCTGGAGTCGAGCAACGTCAATGCCGTGGAAGAGATGACGGCAGTGCTGGCCTTGTCCAGGCAGTTCGAATTGCACATCAAGATGATGAACAGCGCCAAAGAAGACGACCAGGCCATGGCTCGGGTCTTGCAGATCAGCTAATTACCAGTACCTAGCGCCGTAAAACAGGCGCGAGAGGAGAATCGAATGCTTCCGGCTCTATGGGTTGCCAAAACCGGTCTGTCCGCCCAGGACACCAACCTGAGTGTGATTTCCAACAACCTGGCGAACGTCTCGACCACGGGTTTCAAACGTGATCGCGCCGAGTTCCAGGACCTGCTGTACCAGATCAAGCGTCAGCCGGGTGCCCAGTCGACCCAGGACAGCGAACTGCCAACCGGCCTGCAGGTCGGTACCGGTGTGCGCATCGTCGGCACCCAGAAGAACTTCACCGCCGGCAGCCTGCAAACCACCGAGCAGCCGCTGGACCTGGCGATCAACGGCCGTGGTTTCTTCCAGATCCTGCAGCCCGATGGCACCACGGCCTATACCCGTGACGGCACCTTCCACCTCAATTCCAATGGCCAGATCGTCACCGCCAGCGGCTTTGCCCTGGAACCGGCGATTGTCGTGCCCAACGACGCGCAGACCTTCACCGTGGGTCAGGACGGCACGGTGTCCATCACCATCGCCGGCAACCCGGCGTCCCAGGTGATCGGCAACTTGCAAACCGCCGACTTCATCAACCCGGCCGGCCTGCAGGCCCAGGGCAACAACCTGTTCCTGGAAACCGCCGCCAGCGGCGCGCCGCAGATCGGCACTCCGGGTCTCAACGGTTTCGGCACCACTCTGCAGAACACCCTGGAAGCGTCCAACGTCAGCACGGTCGAGGAGATGGTCAACATGATCACCACCCAGCGTGCCTACGAGATGAACTCCAAGGTGATCTCCACCGCCGACCAGATGCTCTCGTTCGTAACGCAGAAGCTGTAATCAAGTCTTGAGGTCGCCACGGGTCTGACGTGGCGTGCCGGCAACATCGTGAGGAAGGGTCATGAATCGGTTTATTTGTGTTCTAGCGCTGAGTGGGAGTGCCGTGCTTGCGGGCTGTGTTGCCCCGCCGCCCAAGCCCAATGACCCTTACTACGCGCCGGTATTGCCGCGCACGCCGCTGCCTTCCGCGTCCAACAACGGTTCGATCTACCAGGCCGGCTTCGAGCAGAACCTGTACAGCGACCGCAAGGCGTTCCGGGTCGGTGACATCATCACCATCACCCTCAACGAGAAGACCGCGGCCAGCAAGGGCGCCAACTCGGCGCTGACCAAGACCAGCTCCAACAGCGTTGGCCTGACCTCGCTGTTCGGTGCCGTGCCCAACACCAACAACCCCCTGGGCAGCGGTGACCTGACCCTGAACGCCGGCTACAGCGGCAACCGCGCCACCAAGGGCGACAGCAAGGCCGCCCAGAGCAACAGCCTGACCGGTTCGATCACCGTCACCGTGGCCGATGTATTGCCCAACGGCATCATCGCGGTACGCGGCGAGAAGTGGATGACCCTCAACACCGGCGACGAGCTGGTGCGGATCGCCGGCCTGGTGCGGGCGGACGATATCGCCACCGACAACACCGTGTCCTCGACCCGGGTCGCGGATGCGCGCATCACCTACTCGGGCACCGGCTCCTTCGCCGATGCCAACCAGCCTGGCTGGTTCGACCGTTTCTTCCTCAGCCCGCTGTTCCCTTTCTAGGTGATGAGAAGCCTCATGTTCAACTTCAAGCACCTGATGGCGGCGGCCTTGTTGCTGTCCACTTCCCTCGGCGTTCAGGCCGAGCGGCTGAAGGACATCGCCAGTATTTCCGGCGTGCGTTCCAACCAGTTGATCGGCTACGGCCTGGTGGTCGGGCTTAACGGCACCGGCGACCAGACCACCCAGACCCCGTTCACCCTGCAGACCTTCAACAACATGCTGTCGCAGTTCGGCATCAAGGTGCCGGCCGGCTCCGGCAACGTGCAGTTGAAGAACGTTGCGGCAGTGTCGGTGAGTGCCGATCTGCCGGCGTTCGCCAAGCCGGGTCAGCAGGTGGACATCACCGTTTCGTCCATCGGTAACTCCAAGAGCCTGCGTGGCGGCACCCTGTTGCTGACGCCCCTGAAGGGGATCGACGGCAACGTCTATGCCATCGCCCAGGGCAACCTGGTGGTGGGTGGTTTCGACGCCGAAGGGCGCGATGGTTCGAAGATCACCGTCAACGTTCCATCGGCCGGGCGGATTCCCGGCGGCGCTTCGGTGGAGCGGGCCGTGCCCAGCGGTTTCAACCAGGGCAACAGCCTGACCCTGAACCTCAACCGTTCGGACTTCACCACCGCCAAGCGCATCGTCGACAAAATCAACGACATGCTCGGCCCGGGCGTGGCCCAGGCCATCGATGGCGGTTCGATTCGGGTCACCGCGCCCCTGGACCCCAGCCAGCGCGTGGATTACCTGTCGATCCTGGAGAACCTGGAAGTCGATCCGGGGCAGGCGGTGGCCAAGGTCATCATCAACTCCCGGACCGGCACCATCGTCATCGGCCAGAACGTCAAGGTCTCGCCGGCGGCGGTGACCCACGGCAGCCTGACTGTGACCATTACCGAGGATCCGATCGTCAGCCAGCCCGGTCCGCTGTCCAATGGACAGACCGCGGTGGTGCCGCGTTCGCGGGTCAATGCGCAGCAGGAAGCCAAGCCGATGTTCAAGTTCGGTCCGGGCACCACCCTGGATGAGATCGTTCGCGCGGTGAACCAGGTGGGCGCAGCCCCAGGCGACCTGATGGCGATTCTCGAAGCCTTGAAACAGGCCGGCGCGCTGCAAGCCGACTTGATCGTGATTTGAGGTGGCGGCCATGGATATACGTAAGAGCGGATTGATTGGCAGCGGCGATTCCGGGTCCTATTCCGACCTCAATCGCCTGCAGCAACTCAAGGTCGGTGACAAGAACGGCGAAGCCAACGTGCGCAAGGTGGCGCAGGAGTTCGAGTCGCTGTTCCTCAACGAAATGCTCAAGTCCATGCGCAAGGCCACTGATGTCATCGCCCAGGACAACCCGCTCAATACCCCGGCCGCCAAGCAGTATCAGGATATGTACGATCAGCAGCTCGCGGTGTCCCTGTCGCGCGAGGGCGGCGGTATTGGCCTGGCCAATGTGCTGATGCGCCAGATGATGAAGAACAAGCCGGCCACGCCGGGTGCCACGCCACCCGCGGCGGCTGCGCCGGTGGTGGCAGCGACGCCGACGCCGATTGCCGCGGGCACCAGCGCCCAGGATGGTCCCTTGAGCCGGTCCAACGGCCAGCGGCCGTTGTGGGCTTCGCGAGCCCATGATCCGTTGCGGACCAGCGTGGCCCATAACGACATGGTCCTGCTCAACCAGCGTCGCTTGTCGCTGCCAAGCAAGTTGACCGATCGCCTGTTGACTGGGATCGTGCCGTCGGCCGGCGCTGTTGCCGATGCTTCCACTCAGAACGCTGCGCCGAGTCGCACCACGGCGGCCGCGGATGCGGTGCTGCGCGGCGAATGGCGGGTCAACCAGGGCTATGCCGCGTCCCAGGGCAAGATGCGCGTGTATGGCCGGGCCATGGCTCAGCCGCCGCTGGCACCGGCCAAGCGTGCCTTCAGCTCCGCCGACGACTTCGTCGCCACCATGCTGCCAATGGCGCAGCAGGCGGCGCAGCGGATCGGCGTCGATCCACGCTATCTGGTGGCCCAGGCCGCGCTGGAGACCGGCTGGGGCAAATCGGTGATGCGCCAGCAGGATGGCACCAGCAGTCACAACCTGTTCGGCATCAAGGCCGGCAAGAGCTGGCAGGGCGCTCAGGCCCGGGCGATCACCAGCGAGTTCCGCGATGGGCAGATGGTCAAGGAGACGGCGGCGTTCCGTTCCTACGATTCCTATCAGGACAGCTTCCACGATCTGGTGACCTTGTTGCAGAGCAACAATCGCTATCAAGAAGTGCTGAAGGTGGCCGATAAACCAGAACAGTTTGTTCGCGAGTTGCAAAAAGCCGGGTATGCAACGGACCCGGATTACGCTAGCAAGATTTCGCAGATAGCCAAGCAGATGAAGAATTACCAGAACTACGCTGCGGCGGGCGTTTCCACGAATTTATAAGGTCTGAATCATGAGTTTGCTCAATATCGGGATGTCGGGGCTGGCCGCCAGCCAAACGTCGTTGATGACCACGGGTAACAACATTGCCAACGCCGACACCGCCGGGTACTCGCGCCAGCAGACCGTGCAGGGCACCAAGGCCTCCGCTCAATTCGGCAATGTCTTCATCGGCACCGGTACCACCCTGGCCGACGTGCGCCGGGTGTACAACAGCTTCCTCGATGCCCAGTTGCGCACCGCCACGTCCCTCAACAGTGACGTCGCGGCCTACCAGGGCCAGATCAGCCCGATCGACCAGTTGCTGTCGGACAACGGCACCGGCATGAACGGCGCCCTGACCAAGTTCTTCGCCTCGCTGCAGAACCTCAACGCCAAGCCCACCGATGAGGCCTCCCGACAGTTGCTGCTCAGCGATACCCAGGCCTTGAGCAACCGTTTCAACTCGGTGTCCAGCCAGCTCAACGAGCAGAACAGCAACATCAATGGCAACCTGGCGAGCATGGCCGACCAGGTCAACAAGCTGGCCAACACCGTGGCTCAGCTCAACCAGAAGATTTCCGAGTTGTCGACCAACGGCAACGGTATGCCCAACGACCTGTTGGATGCCCGTAACGAAACCGTGCGCCAGCTTTCGACGTTCATCGGCGTTCAGGTGTCGGAGCGCGGTTCGAGCCTCGACCTGTACCTGGGCAGCGGCCAGCCGCTGGTGATGGGCAACTCCGCCAACACCCTGGAAGTGGTGCAGGGCAAAAATGATCCGACCCGCTCCATGCTGCAGATCAATCGTGGTACCAGCACCGCGGACATCACCAACGTCACCACGGGTGGCGAGATTGGTGGCCTGTTGCGCTATCGCAGCGAAGTGCTGGACCCGGCCATGAATGAACTGGGGCGCGTGGCCCTGGTGGTAGCCGACCAGATGAACAGCCAGATGGCCCAGGGCATCGACAAGAACGGTGAGTTCGGCGGCAACCTGTTCAACGACATCAACAGCCTGCGGATGATCAGTCAGCGCAGTATGGCCAGCGCTGCCAACAGTGCCGGCTCGGGCAACTTCAATGTGACGATCAAGGATACCGGCAAGCTGAGCACCAGTGACTACACGGTGACCTTCAGCAGCGCCACGGATTACAGCGTCAAGCGTTCCGACGGTACCGACATGGGCAGCTTCAGCACGACCACCAGCCCGGCGCCGGTGATCGACGGTTTCTCGCTGAACCTCACGGGTACGGTGGCCGCCGGTGACAGCTTCAAGATCATCCCGACGCGCAATGCCGCGGCCACCATCCAGACGGAAATGACCGACTCCAAGCGCCTGGCTTTGGCTGCACCGTTGAAGGCCGAGCTCGGTGCCGGGGTCAAGAGCTCCCTGAGCATTTCTGCGCAGCCGTCCCTGGCGGTGCCGATCGACAACTCCGATGCCGCCAGCAAACTGGAAATGCAGACCGCCCTGAAGAACTCCGGCCCGGTCAAGGTGGTGTTCAATACGGCGTCCGGCGGCAGTCAGACCTACGACTACTTCGACGCCAAGGGCGTCAAGATGGGCAGCGGCTCCATCGTGCCGGGGCAGAGCAATGTCCTGAACCTGCAAGTCAATATGCTCGACGCCAGCGGCAACCCGATCACCGACGGCGGCACGCCACCGGTGACCAAGACCTTCACGGTGCAGATGACCGTTGCCGGTTCGCCCAATGCCGGCGACAACATGAGCATCTCGGTGAATGGCGCCGGCTCTTCCGATAACCGCAACGGCCTGGCGTTGTCGGGCCTGCAGACCAAGCAGACCGTGGACACTGGCTCGGCGAGCAAGGGCATCACCCTGGTGGATGCCTACGGCAAGCTGATCGAGAACGTCGGCGCCAAGGCCAGTCAGGCCAAGCTCGACACCGCTGCCAACGGATCCATCCTGGCCAACGCCAAGGGCGCCCGGGACTCGTTGTCCGGAGTCGACCTGGATGAAGAAACCGGCAACCTGGTCAAGTTCCAGCAGTACTACACCGCGTCTTCGCAGATCATCAAGGCTGCGCAGGAAACCTTCAGCACGCTGATCAACAGCCTTTAAGGAGCCGTAGCCCATGCGCATTTCTACCGCCCAGTTTTACGAGTCTTCGGCTGCCAACTACCAGAAGAACTTCTCCAACGTAGTCAAGAGCAGCGAAGAGGCCAGCAGCCTGGTCCGGGTCAAGACCGCCGCCGACGATCCGGTGGGCGCTGCCCGCCTGCTGCAATTGGGTCAGCAGGCCTCCTTGCTCGATCAGTACAAGGCCAACAGCAACTCGATCAAGGCCTCCCTGGGCCAGGCCGAGTCGGTGATGACCAGCATCAACAACGTCCTGGCCCGGGCCAAGGAACTGGCTACCGGCGCGGGCAGCGCCGGTTACACCGATGCCGACCGGCAGGCCAATGCTTCCGAGCTGGGGCAGATCGAAGAGCAGCTGCTGAGCCTGATGAACTCTCAGGACGAAAACGGCAAGTACCTCTTCGGTGGCTCCAAGGACGATGTTCCGCCGTTCAGCCGCAACTCCGATGGCACCTACAGCTACAACGGTGACCAGAGCAGCCTGAAGCTGCCGGTGGGCGACACCATGATGATGGCGGCCAACAGTACCGGTTGGGATGTGTTCCAGCAGGCGCTCAACACCAGTCGTAGCCAGGTCACCATGACCTCGCCGGCGGTGGATGATGGACGGGTTTCCCTGTCCAATGGCCAGATGAGCAACAGTGGCGCCTACAACAGCCAGTTCCGCGCTGGCGAGCCTTACACTGTGTCGTTCGTCAGCGGTACCCAGTTGAAGATCCTCGATGGCAGCGGCAACGATGTGACCGCCGAGGCCAGCAAGGGCGGCGTGGTGGATACTTCGCCGAATCAGACGGTGAGTTTCCGTGGTGTCGATCTGACCCTGAACGTCAACCTCAAGTCCGGCGATGTCGCTAACACGGTGCTGCCGGGACACAGCTTCACCTTGGCGTCGAAACCGGACACCTTCAACGTTGCGCGTTCTCCGGGCAACCCGAGCATGACTCAGGTTTCAGCCACCAGCGTGACTGATCCGGTGGCCTACAACTCGACATTCCCGAGCGGCAATGCGGTGCTCAAGTTCACCAGCGCCACCAACTTCGACCTGTATGCCGCGCCGCTGACCGCTGACAGCAAGCCGGTGTCCTCGGGGGTGGTCGGCCCGGGCAATATTGCCACTGCAGCAGGCGTGAGCTTCACCCTGACGGGCGCTCCTTCGCCGGCTGCCAACGATCAGTTCAGCGTGGCGGTTAACAATCACGAAACCCAGAACGTCCTGGACACCGTGAGTCAGTTGAAAAGCGCGTTGAACACGCCCACTGACGGTAACCTCCTGGCGACCCAGAAGCAGTTGGCCGACCTCGCCTCGGGGATAGCCAACCTGGCCAGTGGTGTCGATCAACTGTCCATCGGTATCAGCTCCATCGGTGGTCGGGGCTCGGCGTTGGACACCCAGAACGAAATCAACGAAAGCCTGGCGTCAGCCAACGCCACCACCCGTTCTGCGATCAGTGATTCCGATCCGGCCGAAGTCATGACCCGCCTGACTCTGCAACAGACCATGCTGCAGGCCTCGCAGTTGGCATTCAGCAAGATCACTCAGCTCGGCCTGTTCAACAAGGTCTGAGTGCACGGCGTTCGAGCCCCACCTCGAATGCTGTGATCGTCGAGCCGTCAGCCGTCTTTTTTAAGCGGTTTTGCAGCCCTGGTCTTTCTGGCCGGGGCTCGCCGCTCGAGAGTTTGCAACCGTGAACCAAGCCCCTCTTGTCAGCATCGTTATCCCCGCCTTCAACCCACGCTTCTTCAGTCAGGCTCTGGACAGTGCCCTGGCGCAGACCTACCAGCCGCTGGAGATCGTCATCTGCGATGACAGTGCCGACGATGAGATCCAGCGGATAGTCGAAGCCATCGGCGAGCCTGTGCATCCCGTGCGTTACCTGCGCAACCCGCAACGCCTGGGTTTGCAGAAGAACATCCTGCGTTGCGTTGAGGAGGCTCGTGGCGAGCTGATCAAGGTCTTGTGCGATGACGACCGGCTGTTTGCGCCGAGTGTTGCCTTGCAGGTTCCCGTGCTGCTGGAGAACCCCGATGTCAGCCTGGTGTGTGCGTTGCGAGTGTTTGGCGATGCGGGAAACTTCATCCTGCCGTCGCGAATTGAAAACTGCCGTTTCACCCGAGAGGATGCATTGCTCAAGGGAAGTGACTTGCTGGCACTCTTCGAGGGTACTCGGAAAAATTTCCTGGGTAATTTCAGTGCTGCCTTGATGCGCCGTGCCGACGTGCTGGAGTTGCTGCCGGCGTTGATTCAGGACAGTGGTGGATTTGTTGCCTTGCTGGACCTGGCGCTGTTCATCTGCCTGATGCGCCGTGGCAATTTCGCCGCGCTGACCAGTGTGTTGAGCTGCGAACGGCTCTACCCAGAACGGCTTAGCAGCACCCCGGAAATGCTCAGTCTTGCCACGACTGAATGGCAATGGCTGGCGCAGATGCTGGCGGTACGCAGTGGCGAGTCCGCCCCTGCCTCAGGCTGGGTGCGCTATGTCGATCTGCTTCAGGCTCATGAGCGGCCACGTCAGTGGCAAGAGTTGTTCGTGGCTCGGGTTCTGGGCAATCGCAATACTGTGGTCAACGGGCGGGTGGGTGGCGAGAGCCAGAGCTACGATGAGTTCTATCGAGAATGGCTGGCGGTGCGCAAGTTTTCGGTGTCGGAGCAGCGGCTGATGGCACAGCGCATCGACAGTTGGCCGCGCCGGGTGCGTATCGTTCCGGTGGTCATCGACTACCAGGTGGACAGTGCCGCGCTTCGGCTAACCCTGGACAGTCTGGACAATCAGCTCTACGCGCCCCAGGCCGTGGTGGTTCTGTCCGAGGCCGAGTGTGGCGTCCGCGAGCGGGTTCTGCAGCAGCCGCTGCGCGCCGATTGGGCTGGACAGCTGAACGAACTGGTGCCGCAACTGGAGGGATGTGACTGGTTCTATTTGCTGCAGGCCGGTGATCGTCTGCGGGATTCCGCGCTGCTGGTGCTGGCCGAGCGGATCGCCAATACCCCGGCCATGCTCTGTGCCTACAGTGATGAAGGTGCCTTGCTTCGGGGGGAGTCCTGCGAGCCGGTGTTCAAGCCCGACTTCAATCTCGACTTGATGCGCACTTATCCCTATGTCGGACGTGCCCTGGCGTTTTCCCGTGAGCGTTTCATGCTTGAGGGCGGGTTCGATTCGGTGCGCGGCGAGCTGGCTCCCCATGATTTGCTGTGGCGGTTGGTGGAAGCCGCTGGCCCGCAGACCATCGAGCATATTGCCGATATCCAGCTGGAATCCGAGTTCAGCTTTGCTCAGTGGTTGTCCCGGCCACAGGTGATCGAGGCCAGTGAAGGCCTGGTGGCTGCGCATTTGCGCCGTATCGGCGTGCAGCACCGGATCGGTCATGATGACTTGCCCTTGCTCAACCGAATCGACTACTTGCACGAGACGCGAGCGCTGGTGTCGATCGTGGTGATCTGTGGTGACTCCCTGGCGGCCTTGCAGCTCTGCATCGAAGGCCTGATCGAGCAGACCGCCTACAACCATTATGAAATTCTTCTGGTGGATGGCGGCAGCCGAGACCCGGCCATGGCTGACTGGCTGGTGGCCATGGCGCAATTGGGCGGCTCCATGTTGCGGGTGCTGCCGTATCGCGGTCCTGACAACCGGGCAAGTCTGGTCAACGCTGTTGCAGCGCACGCGCGTGGTGAATACCTGCTGCTGCTCAGCCATCATGCGCGGATCTGCAGCGGGGACTGGCTGGACGAGCTGCTCAATCAGGCCCAGCGCCCGGAGGTTGGTGTGGTGGGCGCGCGGATTCTGAGCACCGACGGTTCCGTCCTGCATGCCGGACATATCCTGGGCTTGGCCGGTCCCGTGGGTTCGCCCTTTGTTGGCGAGGCACTGGGTGTCCGGGGGTATATGCAGCGGTTGCAAGTGGTGCAGAACTGGAGTTCGGTCAGCGGCGATTGCTTGATGGTGCGCAAGGAGGTATTCGACAGCCTTGGTGGCCTGGACGAGCAAGGGATCAATGGCGAACTCAGTACTGCAGACCTGTGTCTGCGGGTCGATCGAAATGGCTATCTGGTGGTCTGGACGCCACATGCCACCTTGATGCTGGCGCAGGCCGACACGCCGCCGGAGGCGATCGAACAGCAGGCCGTGGAGGCCGAGCATGAAGCTTTCTACCGTCAGTGGTTGCCCAAGATCGCTCGCGACCCGGCTTACAATCCGGCCCTCAGTCTGGGTTTCTCCAGCTTCAGCCTGGAGCCGAGTCTGCGTGACAACTGGAGTCCGTTCTGCGCCCGCAACTTGCCGTTGGTGCTGGGCTTGCCGGTCAATACCAGCGCGGTTGGGCACTACCGGGTCACTGGGCCTCTGAGTGCGCTCGAGGCAGCGGGCAGGGTCATCGCGCGGGTAGCCTATGAGTCGCCATCGACGGTGGAAATCGAACGTCTGTCTCCCGATACCATCGTCCTTCAGGGGCGTTATAGCGAAGGTGCCGTCGGCGATATCCTGCGGATGAAAAAGTACTCCCGGGCGCTGCGCATCTTTGAGATCGACGACTACATCGTCAGCGCGCCGAAGAAGAACGCCCACACGCGAAACCAACCGCTCAATACCGAACAACTGCTGCGCGAGGGCATTGCCTTGTGTGATCGGGTGGTGGTCACCACTCAGCCGCTGGCCGACGCCCTGTCCGGTATGCACGGTGATATTCGGGTCGTGCCCAACATGCTGGCGCCTGATCCATGGGCCACGCTCAGCAGTCGTCGAGGCACTTCCAGCAAACCGCGGGTTGGATGGGGGGGCGGTACCAGTCACACCGGCGATCTGGAGATCATCGCCGAGGTGGTGCGCGAGCTGGCAAATGAAGTGGAGTGGGTGTTCTTCGGCATGTGCCCGGATGCATTGCGCCCCTACGTGCATGAGTACCATCCGGCGATTGGCCTGCGAGGCTATCCCTTCAAGCTGGCCAGCCTGAACCTCGATCTGGCTCTGGCTCCCTTGGAGTTCCATATCTTCAACGACTGCAAGAGCAACCTGCGGTTGCTGGAATACGGGGCCTGCGGTTATCCGGTGATCTGCACCGATACCGAGGCCTATCGTGGCTTCCTGCCTTGTACCCGGGTCCGCAGCAATAGCACCGAGGAGTGGTTGCAGGCGATCCGCATGCACCTGGCCGATCCGGTAGCCAGCTATCGCATGGGTGATGAGTTGCGTGAGGCGGTGCATCGCGACTTCATGCTGCGCAGTGACAACCTGCAGCACTGGTTATGGGGTTGGTTGCCGGACTGATTCCATCGCTGGCCGGGACGTTCCGTAAGGTGACCGGCTGCTCTGCCAAGCCCCTGTCGCAGGTAACGGCCAGGGGCTTTCTTTTGCCGCGTCCCAAGGCGTCGCCTGCGCAATTGGCGCACTTCCTGCAAGTCCCTCGCATATCGCCATAAAACCTTCGCAGCGAGGCTGTGCAAGGTATCTGGCTGCGAATGAATGATCTGCGGCTGGTGCTCAGCCAGGTCTCAGGAGGGCTTATTCAGCCCGCGAAGAGCAAGAGGACAGCGATGAAGGCCGTAATTCTGGCTGGTGGACTGGGTACGCGAATCAGCGAAGAGTCCCACCTCAAGCCCAAGCCCATGATCGAGATCGGCGGCAAGCCAATTCTTTGGCACATCATGAAGCAGTATTCCGCTCACGGGATTCATGATTTCGTGATTTGCCTGGGCTACAAGGGCTACGCGATCAAGGACTTCTTTGCCAACTACTTCCTGCATACCTCGGACGTAACCTTCGACATGCGCAACAACCGCATGGACGTGCATCAGAACTACAGCGAGCCGTGGAGCGTGACGCTGATCGATACCGGCGAGGAAACCATGACCGGCGGTCGTCTGCGCCGTGCCGGGCGCTACCTGCAGGATGAAGAGGCGTTCTGCTTTACCTACGGCGATGGTGTGTCCGACCTGAACATCGGCGCCCTGGTGGATTTTCATAAGGCCCACGGCAAGCTGGCCACCGTCACTGCAGTCCAACCGCCTGGCCGCTATGGCGCCCTGGAGCGTGATGGCGACCGGGTCCTGGGGTTCACTGAAAAACCCCGTGGCGACGGCGGCTGGATCAATGGCGGGTTCTTCGTGTTGTCGCCCAAGGTGCTGTCTTACATCGATGGCGACAGCACCACCTGGGAAGCCGAGCCGCTGATGCAACTGGCCAGGAACCAGCAATTGCGTGCATTCGAGCACGGTGGGTTCTGGCAGCCGATGGACACCCTGCGCGACAAGAACCATCTGGAACAGCTCTGGCAAAGCGGGGAGGCCCCGTGGAAGCAGTGGGACTGAGTCAGGAGTTCTGGCACGGCAAGCGGGTCCTGTTGACCGGCCATACCGGTTTCAAGGGCAGTTGGCTGAGCCTGTGGCTGCAGAGCCTGGGGGCAGAAGTCAGCGGTTTCGCCCTGGACCCGAGTACCGAGCCAAGCCTGTTCGAACTGGCCCGGGTCGCCGAAGGGATCAATGATCATCGTGGTGACCTGCGGGACCTGGGCAGCCTGCTGGAGCTGATCGCCCAGGTCGAGCCGGAAATCGTCCTGCACCTGGCGGCCCAGCCCCTGGTGCGTGAAGGCTATCGTGATCCGCTGGGAACCTACTCGAGCAATGTCATGGGCACCCTCAACCTGCTGGAGGCGATCCGCCAGGTCGGTGGAGTGCGCGCCTGCGTCCTGGTGACCACCGACAAGGTCTACGCCAATCAGGAATGGCTGTGGCCCTATCGGGAAAACGAACCCTTGGGCGGCCATGATCCCTACAGCAGCAGCAAGGCCTGTTGCGAGCTGCTGGCCCAGTCCTATGCCTCCTCGTTCTTTGCCGCCGAGCGTTACGCCGAGCACGGCCTGGCCCTGGCCACGGCCCGCGCCGGTAACGTCCTGGGTGGGGGCGACTTCGCGCCCGAGCGGCTGATTCCCGATGTGCTCAGGGCCTGGTCCGCCGATGAACCTGTGACCCTGCGTTTTCCCCAGGCGGTGCGCCCCTGGCAGCACGCCCTGGAGCCGTTGGCCGGCTACCTGCAACTGGCGGCTGGTTTGTATGAGCAAGGTCCGCAATACGCGGGGGCCTGGAACTTCGGCCCCGGCGAGCAGGACATGTGCAGCGTCGGTGACGTGGTGGGGCTGCTGGCCCGGCACTGGCCCGAAGCCCCGGGGCTGCGGATCGAGCCCAGTGAGTTGCACGAAGCCGGCCTGTTGCGCCTGGACAGCAGTCGCGCCCGCCAGTTGCTGGGCTGGATGCCACGCTGGACCCTGGAGCAGTGCCTGGTGCAAACCCTGGACTGGCACCTGGCCTGGAAGAGCGGCGCGGACATGCGCGCCGTGACCCTCGGGCAATTGAATCTGTACCGGGGGGCGCTGTGAGCGAGTTCCAGGTACTGGCCCTGCCATTGGCCGGGTTGTTCGAGGTACGCCACAAGCGTTTCGAGGACCAGCGCGGGCACTTTTCCCGCCTGTTCTGCGAAGGCAGCCTGAGTGCCTTCGGCCAGCCGTTTCATATCCGTCAGATCAACCACTCCTGCACCCGGGAACGGGGCAGCGTGCGTGGCCTGCACTATCAAACCGCCGCGCGTCCCGAGGCCAAGCTCATTACCTGCCTGCGGGGCGAGGTCTGGGACGTGGCAGTGGACCTGCGCCCCGAGTCGCCGACGTTCCTCCACTGGCACGCTGAGCACCTGAGGGCGGGCGACGGCCGCAGCCTGTTGTTGCCGGCGGGCTTCGCCCATGGTTTCCAGACCCTGAGCGAGGATGCCGAACTGCTCTACCTGCACAGCGCCGACTACGCCCCCGAGCACGAGGCCGGGTTGTCGGTGCTGGACCCGCGCCTGGCGATCAACTGGCCGTTGCCTGTCAATAATCTGTCGACCCGGGATGCCAGCCACCCCTTGCTCGATGCTGCTTTCGCTGGAGTGAGTCTATGAATTGCCGCGGTTGTGGCGCCTGCCTGAGCCTGCCTCTGATCGACTTGGGCACCTCGCCGCCGTCCAACGCTTACCTGCGGGCCGAGCAATTGGATCAGGCCGAGCAATGGGTGCCGCTCAAGGTCCAGGTCTGCCAGCAATGCTGGCTGGTACAGACCGAGGACTACACCCGCGCCGACCACTTGTTTGACGCCGACTACGCCTATTTCAGCTCGTTCTCCAGTACCTGGCTGCAGCATGCCCGGGACTACGTGGCGCAGATGGTCGAGCGTTTCGGCCTGGATGCCCGGAGCCGGGTGGTGGAAGTGGCGGCCAATGATGGCTACCTGCTGCAGTACGTGGCCCAGCGTGACATCCCTTGCCTCGGGGTCGAGCCGACCCACAGCACCGCCCAGGCGGCGCGGGCCAAGGGTCTACAGATCCGTGAGCTGTTCTTCGGCCGTGGCACTGCCGCGCAGTTGCTGGAGGAGGGCTGGGCCGCGGACCTGATGGCGGCCAACAACGTGCTGGCCCACGTGCCGGACATCAACGATTTCCTCTGCGGTTTCGCTACTTTGCTCAAGCCGACGGGCGTGGCGACTTTCGAGTTTCCTCAGCTGCTGACCCTGATGGCCGGGCAGCAGTTCGACACCCTGTACCACGAGCACTACTCCTACCTGTCGCTGACTGCGGTCCAGGGCTTGTGCCAGCGCAACGGCCTGGAAATCTTCGATGTCGAAACCCTGTCGACCCATGGCGGCTCGCTGCGGGTGTTCGTGCAGCGTGTCGATGGCCAGCGCCGTCCCGTACTGGACAGCGTGGCGCGTCAGCTGCAGCTGGAACAGCAGGCCGGGGTGAGTACCCCCGAGTACTACCAGACCCTGGCGCCGGCCGCCGAGCGGATCAAGCACGAACTGCTGCGTTTCCTGCTCCAGGCCAAGGCCGAAGGCAAGCGCGTGGTGGGTTATGGCGCGGCGGCCAAGGGCAATACCTTGCTCAATTACGCCGGGGTCAAGCCCGACCTCCTGGCCTGGGTTGCCGATGCCAGCCCGCACAAGCAGGGCAAGTACCTGCCGGGCAGCCGTATTCCCGTGGTCGCGCCTGAGCGTATCGATCAGGAGCGTCCGGACTATGTGCTGGTCCTGCCGTGGAACCTGCTCGGCGAAGTCAGCGAGCAATTGGCCCAGGTGCGGCAATGGGGCGGGCGCTTCGTGATCGCCGTGCCCGAGTTGCAGCTGCTGTGAAGGGCATGACGGTGCTGGTCACCGGCGCCACCGGCTTTGTCGGTCGGCATCTGGTCGCGGCCTTGCTGGCCCGGGGATGCCGCGTGCGCGCGGTGGCGCGGGATGCTGACAAGGCGCGACAGCTGCCCTGGTTCGACGCGGTGGAGTTTCGCGCCCTGGACGTGCACGCCCCACAGCTCGATATCGCGGCGCTGGTGGATGGCGTCGATGCCTTGGCCCATCTGGCCTGGCCGGGGCTGCCCAACTATCAGGCGCTGTTTCATCTGGAACACAACCTGATGGCCGACTACCGCTTTATCAAGGCGGTGGTCGAGGCCGGGGTGAGCCAGGTGCTGGTCACCGGCACCTGCTTCGAGTACGGCATGCAGAGCGGGCCGCTGGGTGAGGAGATCGAGGCGCGCCCGAGCAATCCCTACGGTTTGGCCAAGCACAGCCTGCATCTGTTTCTGCAAGCTCTGCAGCAGCAGTTGCCCTTCAGTTTGCAGTGGGCGCGGCTGTTCTACCTGCATGGCCCGGGGCAGAACCCCAAGAGCCTGCTGGCGGCGCTGGATCGAGCGATCGATGCCGGTGATGAGGTTTTCAACATGTCCGGCGGCGAACAACTGCGGGACTACCTGGCCATCGAGGCGGCCGCCGGCTACCTGGCGGCGCTGCTCGAGCAGCGAGGATTTTCCGGGGTGGTCAATTGCTCCAGTGGTCGGCCGATAGCCGTGCGTTCCCTGGTGGAGCAGCGTATTGCTCAGCGCGGCGCGGCGATCCGCCTGAACCTGGGGCATTACCCGTATCCGGACTACGAACCCATGGCGTTTTGGGGCTTGAACCAGCGCTTGTTGGACATAACAGGAGCCGAACATGGCGCATGAGTTGTATCGGGTTGCCGACTTGCCGGTGCTGCAGAACCGCACCTTCGCCGATGCCCAGAGTGCCCGGGCCTCGGCGTCTGCGGACATCGTGCTGGTGCAGGACCTGCAGAGCGGGCTGATCTTCAATCAGGCCTTCGATGCCGACAAGCTCAGCTACGACAGCGACTATCAGAACGAGCAGGCTCACTCGGCGCAGTTCCAGCAGCACCTGACGGACGTCGAGGGCATCATCGCCCGCCACTTCAAGGGCCAGGAACTGATCGAGGTCGGTTGCGGCAAGGGCTATTTCCTTGAGCTGTTGCGCGGCAAGGGCTATGCCATCACCGGCATTGACCCGGCCTACGAGGGGAGCAACCCCGAGGTGATCAAGGCGCCGTTCACCCGCGGCCTGGGGCTGGCGGCCGAGGCCATCGTGCTGCGGCATGTGCTGGAGCATATTGCCGATCCGCTGGCCTTTCTGGCGGAGATTGCCGATGCCAACCAGGGCGGGCAGATCTACATAGAAGTGCCGTGTTTCGACTGGATCCTCGAACATCGCGCCTGGTTCGACGTGTTCTATGAGCACGTCAACTACTTCCGTCTAGAAGACCTGCAGCGCATGTTCGGCACCGTGCATGAAGCCGGGCATCTGTTCGGCGGCCAATACCTGTATGTGGTGGCGGACCTGGGCAGCTTGCAGTCGGCATTGCCGGCGCCGCTGCAGCCGCTGCAGATGCCGGCGGATTTCACCGCCAGCATCGAGTCTGCCAAGCGCATCATCCAGTCGGCGCCGCACACCGCCGCCGGGATCTGGGGCGCATCGTCCAAGGGCGTGATCTATTCGCTGTTTTTGCAACGCGCGGGCGTGGCAGTGGATCAGGTCGTCGATATCAATCCGGCCAAACAGGGCCGCTACCTGCCGCTCAGTGGCATGCGCGTGTCCTCGCCACAAGAAGCCATGCAGGCACTGCCGGCGGGCGCCAACCTGTTCGTGATGAATTCCAACTACCTCGAAGAAATCAAGCGCATGACCGACGGCCGTTATGTCTATCACGCCGTTGACAGCGCTTCGTTCAGCTAATTTGCCATTGAGAACCGAACATGACCGAGCACAACGTCATTCAAGCCTTTGAACAAGAATGCCAGGCGCAGATCAGCGCCCAGGGCCAGGATGAAAAGCTCAAGGGCCTGGCCCGCGATTTTTTCAATGAATCCGCGGCGCACAAGTACAGCTATCACTTTTCCTGGATGGGCCGGCCGATCATCCAGCTGCCCCAGGACATGATGGCGATGCAGGAGATCATCTGGCGGGTCAAGCCGGACCTGGTGATCGAATGCGGCATCGCCCATGGCGGTTCGATCATCTACTACGCCTCGCTGCTGGAGCTGCAGGGTCATGGCGAAGTGCTGGGCATCGACCTGGATATCCGCCCGCACAACCGCGAAGCCATCGAGCAGCATCCGATGAGCAAGCGCATCCGCATGATCGAAGGTTCGAGCATCGATCCGGCCATCGCCGAGCAGGTGCGGGCCGCGGCGGCGGGCAAGAAAGTGATCCTGGTTCTGGACTCCAACCACACCCACGAGCACGTGCTCGAAGAGCTGCGCCTGTATGCGCCGCTGGTGTCGGTCGACAGCTACTGCGTGGTCATGGACACCGTGGTCGAGGATATGCCGCCGGAGTTCTTCCCGGATCGTCCCTGGGGCCCTGGCGACAACCCGAAAACCGCGGTCTGGGCCTACCTGGAGGAGAACCGCGATTTCGAGATCGACCAGCAGATGCAGAACAAGTTGCTGATCACCGTGGCACCGGACGGTTACCTGCGTCGGGTTCGCTGAATATCAATGGTTGCAGTTCCGGACGTGTGGCCGGTGGTGGGGAAGGTTTTATGTGGGGTGAAGACAAAGTGATGAACAACAGCGCAACGCCGATGAGCGAACGTTTCACCCTCGTGGTGATGACCCACAACCGCAAGGCGTTCCTGCAACGCACCTTGCAGTACTACAGTACTTACCCCTGTTCGATCCTGGTTCTGGATTCTTCCCTGGAGGCGAATCAGGCATTGGCCGAGCGCTACCCTCAGGTCGACTACCGGCACCTTCCGCAGTTCAACTACAAGGGGTTGCAGGACAAGCTCACCTACGGTGTGAACCAAGTCACTACCCCTTACATGGTGTTTGCCGCCGATGACGACTTCCTGATCCATGATGCGCTGACCGCATCGGTGGAGTTTCTCGAAGCCAACCCGGATTACGGTGTGTGCCATGGGTACGGAATGATGTACCTGGCTCGGGCTTCGGAAACCAACTTCTACCGCCGCGATCGTCGGGTGATGGAGGACTACGCCTCTGATGATCCCGAAGATCGGGTGATGAGTTTCATGGGGCAGTTCCTGCCGCCGTTCTATGCGGTGACGCGCACCGATCTGCTGCGCCAGTGGTACAACCAACTGCCGCCGGGAGTCAGTTTCGAGTGGCAGGAAATTGGCCATAGCTTCTACCTGCTGGCCTGCGCCAAGGCGCGTATCCTGCCAATTCCCTTTGCCGTGCGGGAAGCCAATTACGGGGTTTCGGATCACGACACCGATGTGTTGACGGTGCTGGCCTACCAGGACGCCCGGTCGATGGCGCAACGCGAGGCTTTTGCCGAGTTCCTGGCCTCGCTGCCCACGGGCTTCAGTGGCCGTGACCCGCAGCAGGTGAAGCAGATCGCCCTGGACAGTTTTGCCGCCTTGGCCGATTGCCTGCTGTCGAGACGCTCCCTCAAGGGCGCGATCATTTTCCGTTCGGCCTGGGTCGAGGTGGGGGCTGAGCCGATACGTTCTTTCGCTCCTGAGCAGTTCGTCGAGATGCCGTTCTACAACCAGCCGATGTTCGATCTGTTGACCCAGTTCGAATTCCTCATGCATGCCATGCCGGCGGGGCGGGTTCAGCTTCAGGAGCTGGAAGGCGTGCTACTGCGTCAGGAAGAGCTGATGCGCGAGCACCCCAATGACACCGTGCAGACCCTGCGCAGTCGGCTCTGGGAAGCCTTGACCCTGAATCTGTTCAATCGCCGGGTTGTAAAGCGCCTGGCCGAATCGATGCGCGACAGTGACGAACCCGATGAGGCGCGCAAGCTGCAGGCCTGGGCTGAGCGCCTGGAGTCGGTGCCGGGGCCGGACAGCCTGGAATTGCTCAGTGCTACCCAGTCGGGCCGACTGCTTGAATGGCTGCAGGCGCGTGAGCCGCAACCCGCTCAGTTGAAGGCCATCAATGCTCATCTGGCGCGCCATGCTGGCGGCCCTCAGGTGCAGATCCTGCTGCTCGACCTCGATGCCGACATGGTCAAGCTGCAAGCCACGTTCGACAGCCTGGTAGCCAGCCATTTCAGGGCGTTCAAGCTGGTGGTGCTGACCACCGGCGACTTGCCGGCGACCACCCGGGCCGAGGACACCCTGCACTTCGTCAAAGTGACCGAGAGTAACTACGTCGAGCGGCTTAATCAGATCGTCGAGCAGTCCCGCGCCGACTGGGTGCTGCTGGCCGAAGCAGGTGATCAGTTCACCCGCAGCGGGTTGTTGCGAGCCAGCCTGGAACTGTTGGGCGCTGAAGGCATCCGCGCGGTGGCGATGGATGAGGTCCAGCGTCGAGAGGATTTCACCTTGAGTGCGGTGTTCCGCCCTGGGGTCAATCTGGACCAGCTACAGAGTGCCCCGTCGCTGATGGCGCGGCACTGGCTGCTGCAGCGCGAAGCTTTGCAGCAGGTCGGTGGTTTTTCCCGGGATCTGAAGCAGGCGCTGGAGTTCGATCTGTTGTTGAAACTGATCCAGGACGGCGGCCTTGGCGGATTGGCGCATCTGGCCGAGCCGTTGCTGATCTGCCGGGAGCCGGGGCGCGCAGCCGCGGCTGAAGAGGCTCAGGTGCTGACCCGGCATCTGGCCGCGCGGGGCTACCGCGCCCAGGTCAGCTCGGCGCAGCCGGGCACCTATCAGATCGATTATCAGCATGCCGAGCGGCCGCTGGTGTCGATCATCCTGCCCAGCCAGGACAACTTCGCCGAACTGCAGCGCTGCCTGGTCAGCGTGCTGCAGCGTACCCGCTACCAGCGCTACGAAGTGCTGATTGCCGAGAACCACAGTCAGAATGTCGCGCTTGATAGTTGGCTGACCAGCCTGGAGAACCGTGGCGAGCGCATTCGCGTGCTGCGCAGCGGCCAGCGCCTGAGCACGTCGGCCCTGCACAACCTGGCTTGCCAGGAAGCGCGTGGCGATTACCTGGTGCTGCTCTCGGCGGAGGCTGAAGTGGTCAATGCCAATTGGCTCGAAAGCCTGCTCAACCAGGCCCAACGGCCGGAAGTGGGGATTGTCGGCGCCAAACTGGTGAATGCCAGCGCAGAGACCACCCAGGCTGGCTTGATCCTCGGCCTCAATGGTCACCTGGGCGCAGCTTTTGCCGGCGAGGCCAAGGACGCCGCGGGCTACATGAACAGCCTGTGGGTGGAGAAGAACTACTCGGCGGTATCCGGTGCCTGCCTGATGATCGCCAAGACCCTGTTCGAGGCGGTGGGCCGACTGGACGAAGAGCATTTCGACCAGGCCTTCGCCGATGTCGACCTGTGCCTGAAAGCCTCCGATGCCGGATACCTCACCGTAGTGACTCCCCAGGCGCAGATTCAGCATCCGGGCACCCTGGCGCAGGATCCACAAGTCGCAGCGGCGCTGCGGGACAAGTGGGCGGCGCGCTTTGCCCAGGATAGTGCCTATAACTCGAACCTTTCGTTGAGTGGCAAGGGCTTCGTTCTGGGTGCAGCCGCCACTGTGGATTGGCTGCAGATGCTTTCCCATTGATCGCTGTTTCGAAGGATTCGAGCATGCTCAGTAGCCTATTGATTGTGCGCATTGCGTATCACGACCTGACGCCTGCTTGCAGAAGGAGTGGATCATGACGCCCTATCGGATTCCCTATGGTTGCCAGAGCATCAATCAGGCTGACATCGATGCAGTGGTTCAGGTGCTCCAGTCTCCCTGGCTGACCCAGGGGCCTACTATCGAGCGTTTTGAGCAGGCTCTGGCCGATTACTGCCAGGCGGGGCATGCCGTTGCCGTTTGCAATGCCACGGCAGCGCTGCATATTGCCTGTCTGGCGGCGGGGCTGGGACCGGGGGATGTTCTCTGGACCAGCCCTAATACCTTTGTCGCCTCGGCCAACTGCGCGCGTTACTGTGGCGCGCAAGTGGACTTTGTCGACATTGATCCGCACACCTGGAACATGGATGCGGATCTGTTGGCGCAGAAGCTCGAGATCGCCGAACGCAACGGCGCCTTGCCGAAGGTGGTGGTGGCTGTCGCGTTTGCCGGGCAGAGTGCCAATTTGCGGCTTATCGCCCAGCTTGCCGATCGTTATGGCTTTGTCTTGATCGAAGATGCGGCGCACGCCGTAGGGGCGTCGTATTTGGGGCGTCCGGTGGGCTCTGGAGCCCATGCGGCGATGACCATCTTCAGTTTTCACCCGGTGAAGATCATCACCAGTGCCGAAGGCGGGATGGTGCTGACCAACAGGCCGGAGTTGGCCGAGCGCCTGCGCCGCTTGCGCAGTCATGGCATCAGTAGTGATCCGGCGCTGATGCAGGTCCCGGAAAAGGGCCTGTGGTATTACCAGCAGCTTGAGCTGGGATTCAACTATCGGATGACTGATCTGCACGCGGCGCTTGGACTCTCACAGATGGCCAGGCTTGACGAGTTCGTGGCCCGACGTCGTGAGCTGGCGGCACGCTATCAAGTGCTGTTGGCCGACTTGCCACTGACCTTGCCGGTGGCGCAGGAAGGTGCCGACTCTGCCTGGCATCTGTATGTGGTGCGCCTGGATCTGAGTCGTATCCAACTGACACAGACGCAGGTGTTCGAGCAGTTGCGTGCAGCGGGCCTGGGGGTGAATCTGCACTACATCCCGGTGCACCTGCAGCCGTATTACCAGGAGCAAGGTTTTGCCGAGGGAGATTTCCCTGAGGCAGAACGCTATTTCCTCGAGGCCCTTAGTCTGCCCCTGTTCCCCGAACTGACCGCTGAGCTGCAGGATGAAGTGGTGGCGCACCTGCAACGGATTCTGGAGTGAAAGATGTTCGTGAAGGCTATTTTCCGGGGCGTTCTGCAAGGCGCCGAGACGGTTGCTGTCCGCCCAGGCTGTGTGCCTGAGATCGGTGTTTGCAACGTGGAGAGACGCCTGTGAGTTGTGTGGCGTTGATCCCGGCCCGAGGCGGCAGCAAGCGTATTGCACGCAAGAACCTCAAGGCCTTCGATGGCGTGCCGATGCTCGCGCGCTCCATCGACAAGGCGCTGAGTTGCGGGTTGTTCCGGCAGGTGGTGGTCAGTACCGATGACCCGGAGATCGCGGAGCTGGCGCTCGCCTGTGGGGCCGAGGTGCCCTTTATCCGGCCGCCGGCCCTGGCGGATGACTTCACGGGCACCGCGGCGGTGATTGTCCATGCCTTGCAGGCGTTGCGGGAGCTGGGGCGGGAATTCGAGTACGCCTGTTGTATCTACGCCACGGCGCCCTTGCTGCAGGCGCGTTATCTGCGTCAGGGGCTGGAGATATTGATGCGGCACCCGGACAAGGGGTTTGCCTTTTCGGTGTGCGGTTTCGGCTTTCCCGTGCAACGCGCTTTGATCCTCGATGAGCAAGGGGCGCTCGATGCGCTGTACCCGCAGTTTCGCCAGAGCCGTTCCCAGGATCTGCCAGCGGCCTATCAGGATGCGGCGCAGTTCTATTGGGGGCGGAGCCAGGCCTGGCTGCAAGGTGAGGCGCTGTTCTCGCCTCGTAGCCTGCCGGTGATCCTGCCCCGGCACCTGGTGCAGGACATCGATACCGAAGAGGACTGGCGGCGCGCTGAATACCTGTACGCCGCGCTCAAGGCCGGGGGAGAGCTGGAGTGAGGGTGCTGATTCGCGCCGACGCTTCGCCGGCCATCGGCAGTGGCCATGTGGCCCGTTGCCTGACCCTGGCCCAGGAGCTGCGCCGCCAGGGCGCCAGTGTGGCATTTGCCTGTCGGCGTCTGCCCGGGCATCGCCTGGAGGCGCTGCAGGCCGAGGGGTTCCAGACTTTCGAATTGCCAGAACGCTATGTCGACGAGCATCCCGAGTCGGGGATCGAGACGCCCTTGCCCTGGCAGGCGGACATCGCCGCGTTGCAGCAGGCGCTGGCCACTGAGCCAGTCTTCGATTGGGTGCTGGTGGACCATTACGGCCTTGATCATCAATGGCAGCGTGCGGCTCGGCAGTGGGCGCCGAGGATCGCCGCCATCGACGACCTGGCCAACCGCAGGCACGCCGTGGACCTGTTGCTGGACCAGAATTTCAGCGGCAGCGCCCAGGCTTATGCCGGGTTGCATGACGAGCACTGCCGGACCCTGTTCGGCCCGCATTTCGCCTTGCTGCGTGAAGAGTTCCGACGTCCCGCGATCCCGATTCGCCCCCAGCCGCGGCGGGTGCTGGTGAACTTCGGTGGCTTCGATGCCGCCGGTCAGACCCACAAGGCCATGTTGGCGCTGGCGGATTTCCACCAGTTACAGGTGGATTTCGTCGCCGGCAGCGGCAATCCGGACTGGCAGGCCATGCAGGCCTTGGCCGCCGAGCGGCCGCACTGGCGCCTGCACAGCTATGTGAAGAATTTTGCCGCTCTGCTGGCCGAGGCCGATCTGTGCCTGGGCGCCGGGGGCGGTACCAGTTGGGAGCGCGCGGTGCTGGGCGTGCCCACGCTGTGCGTCACCGTGGCTGGCAACCAGGAGCTCAATGCGCGCTTGCTGGCTGAAGCCGGCGCTCACTTGTATCTGGGGCCTTGTGAGCAGGTCAGTGTGGAGCAGGTGCGGCAGGCCGTGAGCCTGCTGCTGGACAACCCATGGTTGCGTCATAGCCTGGCCCGGCGGGCCCGCGAGCTGGTGGATGGCCGGGGTGTGCAGCGCGTGGCGGCGGCGTTGTTCGCCGCCGCGCTGCGCTTGCGTCTGGCGACCCTGGATGATGCCCGCCTGCTGTTCGACGGGCGCAATGCCGAGCTTGTCAGGTGTTGGTCGCAGCAGCCCGGGACGCTTGAGTGGCCGGACCATCTGCGCTGGCTGGAGGCTTGTCTGAAGGATCCGCAGCGCTTGTTGCTGATTGCGCAAGTGCCCGAGGGACCGGTGGGGGTGCTGCGTTATGACCGCCAAGGCGTCCAGGCCGAAGTGTCGATCTACCTGTTTGCCGAGCGCCTGGGGCTGGGCTGGGGGGCTGCGTTGCTGGAGCAGGGCGAGGCTTGCCTGGTGCGCCATTGGCCTGATGTACGGCGCCTGCGGGCGCAGGTCATGACAGAGAATCAGGTGTCGCTGAATTTGTTTCGCCGGGCCGGCTATCACCAGGGCACCTGCGAATTCACCCGAGTATTGAAGGAACATCTGGATGACTAGCTTCAAGATCGGTTCGCGCCCAGTGGGCGCCGGCCATGCGCCGTTGATCATCGCCGAGATGAGCGGCAACCATAATCAGTCACTGGATGTGGCCTTGCAGATTGTCGAGGCGGCGGCCAAGGCCGGTGCCCATGCCCTGAAATTGCAGACCTACACTGCGGACACCATGACCCTGGATCTGGATCAGGGCGAATTCTTCATCAAGGATGCGGATAGCCTCTGGGCTGGCTCATCGTTATACAGCCTGTACCAGAAGGCCCATACGCCCTGGGAATGGCACCAGCCGATTTTTGCCCGGGCCAAGGCCCTGGGCATGCTGGCGTTTTCCACGCCGTTCGATGAAAGCGCGGTGGATTTTCTTGAAAGCCTGGACGTTCCTGCCTACAAGATCGCCAGCTTTGAAAACACCGATCTGCCGTTGATTCGCCGGGTCGCCGCCACCGGCAAGCCGCTGATCATCTCCACCGGCATGGCCAGCATCGCCGAGCTGGACGAAAGTGTCCGCGCTGCCCGTGAAGCAGGCTGCCGTGACCTGGTGCTGCTCAAGTGCACCAGCACCTACCCGGCCTCGCCGGAGAACAGCAATCTGCTGACCATTCCCCACCTGCGGGAGCTGTTCGGTTGTGAAGTGGGGTTGTCCGACCACAGCATGGGGGTTGGCGTCTCGGTGGCGGCGGTGGCGCTGGGTGCCACGGTGATCGAAAAGCACTTCACCCTGGATCGCGCCGCTGGCGGGGTCGATGCCAGCTTCTCTCTGGAGCCTGCGGAACTGGCCAGCCTGGTGCTGGAAACCGAACGCGCCTGGCAGGCCATGGGGCAGGTGCGCTACGGCGCCACCCAGGCCGAGAGCAAATCCCTGGTTTACCGTCGGTCGCTGTATGTCACCCGCGACATGCAGGCCGGAGAGCTGTTCAGTGCCGACAATGTGCGGGCCATCCGTCCCGGGTTGGGGCTGGCTCCCAAGCACTACGACGCGCTGCTTGGCCGTCGCGCGCGTCAGGCCCTCAAGCGCGGTACCGCACTGGACTGGGCATTCGTCGAATAGGTCTTTGTGGGGCTGATTCGGCAAAATGGCGTGACCTGTGAGTCATAACGTGCATCTTCACTGTATTGTATTGCCCGGGAAGATGGCGCCAGCCCTGCGTGACAGGACCCGTGACAGCCCTTGGTTCTTCCCGATGCCGTTGTGTTCGGCGCAAGTATCTGTTTTTTTCGGCAGCCCCTGCTCAGTGACTGAGCGGGGGTATTGAGCTGTTTATTATTGGGAAGCCGTAATGATTGGCATAAAAAGCATTGCGAGCTACGTGCCTGTAGCCGGCGTGGACAATTACGCACAAGGTGCAAAATTCGCCAAGGATGAAGACTTCATCCTGGGCAAGATCGGTTCTGCTTTTCTGCCGCGCAAAGACGCCGGACAAGAAACCTCCGATCTGTGTGTCGAAGCGGTCAATGCCCTGTTCGCCAGTAACCCGGATCTCAAGCGCGAAGCCGTCGACGTATTGATCGTGGTCACCCAGAACGGTGACGAGGAAGGGTTGCCCCACACCGCCGCGATCGTGCAGGACAAATTGGGCCTGCCGACCACCGTCGCCGCTTTCGATATCTCCCTGGGCTGTTCCGGGTATGTCTATGGCATCTATGCCATCAAGGGCTTCATGGAAGCCGCGGGCCTGAAGAACGGCCTGTTGGTCACCGCTGATCCCTATTCGAAGATCGTCGATCCCGAAGACCGCAACACCACCATGCTGTTCGGCGATGCCGCCACCGCCACCTGGCTCGGCGAGGGGGCGACCTGGCAATTGGGCAAGGCCAAGTTCGGCACCGACGGTTCCGGCGCTCCGCACCTGAAGGTCAGCGATGGCGTGTTCTTCATGAACGGTCGTCAGGTGTTCAACTTCGCGTTGCTCAAGGTGCCGGCGCATCTGCATGAGTTGTTGGCCGAGTCGGGCTTGCAGCCGGACGACATCGATGCGTTCTGCATTCACCAGGGCAGTGCGGCCATTGTCGATGCCGTGGCCCGGCGCTTTGAGGGCGATCCGGACAAGTTCATCAAGGACATGGTGGAAACCGGCAATACCGTGTCCTCGAGCATTCCGCTGTTGCTGGAAAAACACATGTTCGATTCCAGCTGGAAGCGCGTGGCCTTGAGTGGTTTCGGCGTTGGCCTGTCCTGGGGCTCGGCGATCATCTATCGCGCCTGAGTTGCCGTTCCCGGCGGTACATATAGCGCTCAAGGTGTAATCTTGAGCGCTATTTTTTTGCGCGAATGATAGGCGAGGCAGCATGAGCGATAGCTTGGAAGACAATGCCCAGGTACTGAGGGAACGCTGGCCGGCGCTGCTGGAGCGGCTGTTGGCTGAGGACAGCGCTGCATTGCAGGCGGACCTGGTGGAAGGTCTGGGGTCGACCCTGAGCGTCGCCGGTATCCAGCTCACCAGTCGCCATGACCGCGCTCGCGAGGCTCGGACCCAGGCGGCCAGTCTGCCCGAGGCGCCGGTCCTGCATCTGTATGGCTGCGGCTTGGGGGATCTGCAACTGGTGTTGCTTGAGCGGCCGGGGCTGACGCGACTTTACGTGCATATTCTCAACGGCGCGCTGTTCAAGCTGGTGCTGCAGTTGCTCGATCAGCAGTTCTGGTTGACCGATCCGCGGGTCGAGCTGCTCTATGCCGGCGACCTGTCGGAGATTCAGTTGCCGTTCTTTGCCCTGCCGGCCGAGTTGGTGCTGGCCGATGACTACAACGCGAAGATCCGCGACCGCTTGGTCAGTGAAACTCATGTGTCGTTCAACAACCGCCTGTTCACCGAGGAGGCGGGTGTCGCCGAGCGCCTGGCTGCCGTTGAGCCCTGGGTGCGGGCTGATGCCGATGTCGCCGAGTTGTTTGGCCGCGACAGTGGGTGCGAGGTTTTTGTGATCGCGACCGGTCCGAGCCTGGAGCAGCATTTTGCGGCCTTGCAGGCGTTGCGCGAGCGACCGCAACGACCGTTGCTGATCTGTGTCGACACCGCTTATCAGCCTCTGCAGCGCCACGGTATTGAGCCGGACGTGGTGGTGAGTATCGATCAGCGTATTTCCAGCCGGCATCTTCCGGCTCAGGGGAGTGCCAACACGACCCTGGTGTATATGCCTCTGGCGGATCCGCTGGTGCTTGCAGGCTGGCAAGGGCCGCGTTACGTCGCTTACTCGGCCAGCCCGGTCTTTGCGCCTATGCGCCAGCGATGGCCGAAGGCGCTGTTGCACGCTGGAGGTAGCGTGATCCATCCCGCGGTGGACCTGGCGGTGAAGATGGGGGGGCGGCGGATCACGTTGTTCGGTGCGGATTTTGCCTTTCCGATGGATCGAACCCATGCCGGCTGGCAGGACGGCGACCTGGGGCCGCAACTCAAGGCCGCCAAGCATTGGGTGCTGGACGGCAACGGGCAGCGAGTCAAGACCCAGCTCAATTTCCGCAGCTACCTGTGCGAGCTGGAGCGCTACATTCAGAGTCAGCCCGAGGTCAGGTTTTTCAATACCAGTCGCAGCGGCGCAATGATCGCGGGCACCACCTTCCATGAGGATTTTGTTCAATGAGCCGGCTTGAGTCTTTGATTGCCCGTGCCCGGGAGGTTGCCGATCTGTTCCGCCTGGGACGGGATGTCGAAGCGGCGGTAAACATGATCGAGCTGTTCGACCCGGTGCAAGGCCTGGTCGATGTCGCGTCCCTGGAGGTTCAGCAGGATTGGGCTGGGTTGCTGAGTCTGATGCTCAAGTGTCAGGAGTCGCAGGACTGGCTGGGGTTGGCTGACTACCTGGAGTATGAGTTGGTGGAGTGGCTGTCCATGGCATTTGGAGACTGAGGGATAGGTGCATCAAGCGGGTTCTGGCTGGGGTTTTTCTGGCGTCATTTTTTAGTTGGGCAGGGGTTTAAGCCCTTGTTTTTCAAGGGGTGGCAGGGTGATGGCAAATATTTTTGAAAAAGCCCTAAAGCAACTTGCATTGGCGACGATAACTATTACGAAGGTTCTCTAGGCCATTACCCGGCGGTTGCCAGGGCCGGAAGCCGCAGTACCCAACCAACGAGGAATTCGTCATGGCTTTAACAGTAAACACTAACGTCACGTCGTTGAACGTTCAGAAAAACCTGAACCGCGCTTCCGACGCTCTGTCGACTTCGATGACTCGCCTGTCTTCCGGCCTGAAAATCAACAGCGCAAAAGACGACGCCGCCGGCCTGCAGATCGCTACCCGTATGACTTCGCAGATCCGTGGTCAGACCATGGCGATCAAGAACGCCAACGACGGTATCTCCATCGCCCAGACCGCTGAAGGCGCGATGCAAGAATCCACCAACATCCTGCAGCGTATGCGTGAACTGGCTGTTCAGTCGCGAAACGACTCCAACGGTACTCAAGACCGTGTTGCTCTGAACAAAGAATTTGCTCAGATGTCGGACGAGCTGACTCGTATCGCCAAGTCGACCAACCTGAACGGCAAGAACCTGATCGACGGTTCCGCTGGCACCATGACCTTCCAGGTTGGTTCCAACACTGGTGCTACCAACCAGATCACCATCACCCTGGCTAGCGGTTTCGACGCTACCACCCTGGGTGTTGCTTCCGGCACCATCAACATTACCGGTAACGACTCCGCTACTGCTGAAACCAACACTTCGGCTGCAATGAACGCGATCGACACCGCTCTGGCTACCATCAACTCCAGCCGTGCTGACCTTGGTGCTGCCCAGAACCGTCTGACCAGCACCATCTCCAACCTGCAGAACATCAACGAAAACGCCAGTGCTGCACTGGGTCGCGTACAAGATACCGACTTCGCTGCTGAAACTGCCCAGCTGACCAAGCAGCAGACTCTGCAACAAGCTTCGACCGCAGTTCTGGCCCAGGCCAACCAACTGCCATCCGCTGTACTGAAACTGCTTCAGTAATAGCTGGCTAAGCTTTGGCGGGGGAGTGCGCTGGTCGTGCTCTCTCGCTTTTTTACTTTGAGAGGTGGTGGACATGGATATGAGCGTGAAGCTGAACTTGTCTTATCCTGCGGCCAAGCCGGTGACGCCAGTCACTGACAAGCCCGTCGAGAAGCCTCGAGAGGTGGTCCCGGCTGTGGTCGAAACCACCAGTCAGGACAGTAAGAAGGAAGCTCGGACCGAGCAGGAAAAGTTGAAGATGGCCGTCCAGGAAATCGAAAAATTCGTCCAGTCGGTCAAGCGTAACCTGGAGTTCTCTATCGATGAGCCCTCCGGCCAGGTTGTGGTCAAGGTCATTGCCAGTGATTCGGGTGAGGTGGTTCGTCAGATCCCCAACGAAGAAGTGCTGAGATTGGCTCACAGCTTGAATGACGCCAGTAGCCTGCTGTTCAGCGCGAAAGTCTGATAGCTGGCATGAAACTTGTTGCTGGGTTCTTTTGGGCGCTCTAGTGGTCAAAAGACTGGCGGCACTATGAAGGGAGACACACATGGCAAGTCCAATTCTACCGGGTACTGGTTTGGGTTCTGGTCTCGACACAGGTGCTATCGTCAAGGCGCTTGTGGCGTCTGACAAAGCGGCCAAGCAGGGTCAGATCGATCGTGCGACCACCACCAATAGCGCCAGTATTTCTGGTATCGGGACCTTGCAGTCGCTGCTGTCGACCTTTCAGAGCACCTTGTCGGTCGCCGGATTGGGAAGTGCTGTCAATCCTGCCTTTGCCGGCTTTGCTGCAACCTCCAGCGACAGCAAGACCGTGGATGCCACGGCGGACAACTATGCGGTTGCCGGCAAATACACGGTTACCGTTAAAAATCTTGCAACCTCCTCAAAAGTGGCCAGCGCTGCTTTTTCCGGAGGCAATACCAGTGCCATTCCGAGTGGTACGTTAAACATCACTCAAAATGGCATTAACTATCCGCTGACCATCGGCGCCAATGCGACGTTGCAGTCGGTACGCGATTCGATCAATGCTGATTCGAAGATGAACATGGCTGGGCTCAGCGCGAACATCGTGACTGATTCGTTCGGTTCACGACTGGTGATCGGCTCCGACAAGACGGGCGTCGGCTCTGATATTTCGGTCAGCGGTATTGCCGGGCTGGAGATCGATGGCACCCAGTCCATGTCGACTGATGCCAATCCAGCCACGGCAACCTCGTCCGGTAATATCGGCGGGTTGGCCAAGGACGCGGTTTTCACCGTCGATGGCATGCAACTGACCAGCAAAACCAATACGGTGACCCAGGCCATTTCCGGTCTGAAGCTCAACCTTGTTGCTCCGACCGCGGCTAACACGCCTATCACTGTGACGGTCGCGACCAACACCGAGGGTTTGAAAACCTCGATCCAGAAATTTGTCGATGCCTACAACGCTGTGGCCAACGGTATTACTACTCTGACCAAGCCTTCTCTGGACGACAGCGGCAACCCGACAGTACCGGCGCAGTTGACTGGTGACTCGCTGCCTCGCTCGATTCTGTCAGCCATTCGTGCGCCGCTGTCCGAGACCGGCGCAGGCGATAAGCTCACCGTACTGGCGCAGTTGGGGATTACCACCAACCAGAAGACCGGTGCGCTGGATTTCGACGACAAGAAGTTCACTGCCGCCATGACCGACAAGAAGCTCGGTGGTGAAGTGCAGAAGCTGTTTACCGGTGATGGCACCAACCCGGGCCTGCTGGACCGCATGACCAAGGCGATCAAGCCGTTCACTGAGGGCGTAGGCGGTAAAGAGGGGATCTTGACCACTCGGAGCAAGACCCTGGATCTGACCAAGAAAAAGCTTTCTGATCAGCAGGATGCTCTGGATCGTCGAGTAGCAACACTGACGGCGGTGCTGACCAAGAAGTACAACGACATGGATACCCTGGTGGGCAAGTTGAAGGCCACTGCCAGTAACATCACGTCGATGTTCGATGCGCTGAACGCACAGAAAAAAGGCTAATATCCGGCCTGTGCCAAAAGCCCGGCAGCGTTTTTTAAGCGCTCCGGGCTTTTGCATTTGACCTAAAGTTTTTTGACGTTACGTCGATACATTGCATATACGAACCCTTGAGTTTTGAAGAGGTATCACATGAATCCGATGTTAGCCCTTCGGCAGTATCAGAAAGTCGGCGCGCAGGCGCAGACCTCCGAAGCCAGTCCACATCGTCTGGTGCAGATGTTGATGGAAGGCGGCCTGGATCGTATCGCGCAGGCCAAGGGTGCGATGGAACGCAAGGATATTGCCAACAAGGGCGTGTTCATCAGCAAAGCCATCGGCATCATCGGCGGCTTGCGCGAAGGTCTGGATCTGGAAAACTCCATGGACACCCTGGGGGATCTGGACAGTCTTTATACCTACATGATGAAGCGTCTGGCTGAGGCCAACATCAAGACCGATCCGAAAATTCTGGACGAGGTCGCCGATCTGCTGCGTACGGTCAAAGAGGGCTGGGACGCCATCGCCGCACCGGGTCCGCAGTTTTAAGGAGAAATTCCATGAGCGCTGTCCTGCAACGTATCGAAGAAACTCGCGAGGCATTGGTCGACGCCCTTGCTGAGCGCAATTGGCAAGCCATTGGTGAGTTGGATCTGGCTTGTCGTTCGTGCATGGAGGACGTGCTCAGCGAGGCTCAGGTCGATGAGGTCGCCTTGCGTGACAATCTGGAGGAGTTGTTGGGGGTTTACCGGCAGCTGCTTGAGGTGGCAACCGGCGAGCGTCAGGCGATAGTCGACGAGATGTCGCAGATCACCCAAGCGCAGAACGCGGCAAAGGTTTACCATTTGTTCGGTTGATGTTGAGTTAATCCGAACGTTGCGCGCCATAAATTTGACTGTGCACGCATTTTTGACTTAACTAGTGGCTGTTTTCAGATTTCAGGCGTCTATAAGGCAGAAAATGCCTACAAGCGCGTCTAGCTTGCCCCTTATTCTGGGCATTGAGTTGACTAGGGAAGTTGCTATTGCATGTGGCGTGAAACCAAAATTCTGCTGATCGATGACGATAGCGTGCGCCGCCGCGACTTGGCGGTGATTTTAAATTTTCTCGGCGAAGAAAATTTACCCTGCGGTAGCCATGACTGGCAGCAGGCTGTCGGCTCTTTGTCGTCAAGTCGTGAAGTAATTTGCGTCCTCATCGGGACCGTAAATGCTCCTGGCGCGCTTCTGGGTCTGCTAAAGACACTCTCGACCTGGGATGAGTTCCTTCCGGTTTTGCTAATGGGCGAAAATTCTTCCATTGATTTACCGGAAGACCAGCGGCGTCGAGTGCTTTCCACCCTGGAAATGCCGCCCAGCTACAGCAAATTGCTTGATTCCCTGCACCGCGCCCAGGTCTATCGTGAAATGTACGATCAGGCCCGCGAGCGCGGCCGTCACCGCGAGCCCAATCTGTTCCGTAGCCTGGTGGGCACCAGTCGCGCGATCCAGCACGTGCGGCAGATGATGCAGCAAGTCGCGGATACCGACGCCAGCGTGTTGATCCTTGGGGAGTCGGGAACCGGCAAGGAAGTGGTGGCGCGCAATCTGCACTATCACTCCAAGCGCCGTGATGCGCCTTTCGTACCGGTCAATTGCGGAGCCATCCCTGCCGAGCTGCTGGAAAGCGAGTTGTTCGGTCACGAGAAGGGCGCGTTCACTGGGGCGATTACCAGTCGTGCCGGTCGCTTCGAGTTGGCCAATGGCGGCACTCTGTTCCTCGATGAAATTGGCGATATGCCGTTGCCGATGCAGGTCAAGCTGCTGCGGGTGCTGCAGGAGCGGACCTTCGAGCGTGTGGGGAGCAACAAGACCCAGGGTGTCGATGTGCGAATCATTGCCGCCACCCACAAAAACCTGGAAAGCATGATCGAGGTCGGGACCTTCCGTGAGGATCTGTACTACCGCCTCAATGTGTTCCCTATCGAGATGGCGCCGCTGCGTGAGCGTGTGGAAGATATTCCGCTGCTGATGAATGAATTGATTTCGCGCATGGAGCATGAGAAGCGCGGTTCGATTCGTTTCAACTCCGCCGCCATCATGTCGCTGTGCAGGCATGGCTGGCCGGGCAACGTCCGAGAGCTGGCCAACCTGGTGGAGCGCATGGCGATCATGCATCCGTACGGGGTGATCGGTGTGGTCGAGCTGCCCAAGAAATTCCGCTACGTCGATGATGAAGACGAGCAATTGGTGGACAGCTTGCGTAGTGACCTGGAAGAGCGGGTGGCGATCAACGGTCATGCGCCGGACTTCGCCGCCACCGCCATGCTGCCGCCGGAAGGCCTGGACCTGAAGGATTACCTCGGTAGCCTGGAGCAGGGGTTGATCCAGCAGGCTCTGGATGACGCCAATGGCATCGTGGCGCGCGCCGCAGAGCGCCTGCGCATCCGTCGCACGACCCTGGTGGAGAAGATGCGCAAGTACGGCATGAGCCGTCGTGAAGGTGATGAACAGGCGGATGATTGACGCCTGTTTTTCAAGTCGTTGAAAACTGGGTGGTTTTTTTTAGGCACGGGTATTGCTAAGTCTCTTGCAACGTTCCGTTTAACTGACGGTCAGCCAAGCGAGAGAGCACGATGCCCCAAGCCGCCCAGATGTCTCCTGCCCCCGATGCTGCGGGGCAATCGTCGTCCGTAGAGCAGGCAAGCCGGCTAGGTCTTGAGCAGACCTTCGCCTTGTTCAACCAGATGTCGAGCCAACTTACTGACTCCTACAGCATGCTTGAGGCCAGGGTGACCGAGCTCAAGGGCGAGTTGGCCCTGGTCAGCGCCCAGCGCATGCAGGAGCTGGCGGAAAAAGAGCGCCTGGCCAACCGTCTGCAGAATCTTCTCGACCTGTTGCCGGGTGGCGTCATCGTCATCGATGGCCAGGGCATTGTCAGCGAAGCCAACCCGGCGGCGTGTGACCTTCTGAGCTTGCCCCTGGAAGGGGAGCTGTGGCGCAACATCATCGCCCGCAGTTTTGCGCCCCGTGAGGACGACGGTCATGAAATTTCCCTGCGCGACGGTCGGCGCCTGTCGATTGCTACCCGTTCGCTGGATGCCGAGCCCGGGCAACTGGTGTTGCTCAACGACTTGACTGAAACCCGCCATCTGCAGGATCAACTGGCTCGTCACGAGCGCCTGTCCTCCCTGGGCAAGATGGTCGCCTCCCTGGCGCACCAGATTCGCACCCCCCTCTCGGCAGCCTTGCTGTATGCCAGTCACCTCACCGAACAGGAGTTGCCACTGGCCACCCATCAGCGGTTCGCTGGGCGGCTCAAAGAGCGCTTGCATGAGCTGGAGCACCAGGTGCGCGACATGCTGGTGTTCGCCCGTGGCGAATTGCCCCTGACCGATCGCCTGTCCCCCAAGTCGCTACTGCAGTCATTGCAGGCAGCGGCCCAGACCCACGTCCAGGATGTTGCCGTGCGCTGGCAGTGCGACAGTCATCAAGGGGAATTGCTGTGCAATCGCGACACCCTGGTCGGTGCCTTGCTCAATCTGATCGAAAACGCCGTGCAGGCCAGTGCGGGCGCGGCGCGGCTCAAAGTGCATCTGTATACCCGCGGCGACACCCTCAGGTTGTGTATCAGTGACAGTGGCAGCGGCATAGACGCTGCGGTTCTGGAGCGCTTGGGCGAGCCGTTTTTCACCACCAAGGCCAATGGCACCGGGCTTGGCCTGACGGTGGTCAAGGCGGTGGCTCGTGCTCATCAGGGAGAATTGTCCCTGCGTTCGCGTCCTGGGCGCGGTACTTGTGCGCTGGTGACACTGCCTCTGTTCTCCAGTGCTCATGGAGTGGAGTGAAGGCAATGGCAATCAAGGTTCTACTGGTTGAAGACGATCGTGCTTTGCGCGAGGCCCTGGCGGATACCCTGCTGCTGGCCGGTCATGACTACAAGGCGGTCGGCAGCGCGGAAGAGGCGCTGGACGCGGTCGCTGTCGAGTCCTTCAGCCTAGTGGTCAGCGATGTGAACATGCCGGGCATGGATGGCCACCAGTTGCTGGGGCTGCTGCGTGCCCGTCAGCCGCAATTGCCGGTGTTGCTGATGACCGCCCACGGCGCCGTCGAGCGTGCCGTGGAGGCCATGCGTCAGGGGGCTGCCGATTATCTGGTCAAGCCCTTCGAGCCCAAGGCGCTGCTGGAACTGGTGGCTCGTCATGCCTTGGGCTGCCTGGGGGCGAGTGACGGCGAAGGACCGGTGGCATTCGAGCCGGCCAGTGCGCAGTTGCTGGAGTTGGCTGCGCGCGTGGCTCGCAGCGATTCCACGGTGCTGATCTCTGGCGAATCCGGCACCGGCAAGGAAGTGCTGGCGCGCTATATCCATCAGCATTCCCATCGGGCCAGCCAGCCTTTCATCGCCATCAACTGTGCGGCGATTCCCGACAACATGCTTGAAGCCACCCTGTTCGGGCATGAGAAAGGATCCTTTACCGGTGCCATTGCGGCCCAGCCCGGCAAGTTCGAGCAGGCCGACGGCGGCACCATCCTTCTGGATGAAATCTCCGAAATGCCCCTGGGACTGCAGGCCAAGTTGCTGCGGGTGTTGCAGGAGCGCGAGGTTGAGCGGGTCGGCGCTCGCAAACCGATCACCCTGGACATCCGCGTGGTGGCCACCACCAACCGCGATCTGGCGGGGGAGGTGGCGGCCGGGCGCTTCCGTGAAGACCTGTACTATCGCCTGTCGGTATTTCCCCTGGCGTGGCGCCCACTGCGGGAGCGGACCGCCGATATCCTGCCGCTGGCCGAGCGATTGTTGGCCAAGCACGTCAATAAAATGAAGCATGCCGCCGCCAGACTCTCTGCCGAGGCCCAGGCCTGTCTGCTGGCCTATCCCTGGCCGGGCAACGTTCGCGAACTGGACAATGCCTTGCAGCGCGCCCTGATCCTGCAGCAAGGAGGGCTGATCCAGCCGGAGGACTTCTGTCTGGCCGGGCCGGTTGCTTGTGCGCCACTGCCGGCCTTGGCGGTGGCCGCTCAGTCGGCGCCGCGCAGCGTGGTCAATGCCGGTGAAGGCGCGCCCCAGGAATCGGGTGGCCTGGGCGATGATCTGCGGCGCCGGGAATTCCAGATGATCATCGATACCTTGCGTTCCGAACGCGGGCGTCGCAAGGAGGCGGCGGAGCGATTGGGGATCAGTCCGCGCACCCTGCGTTACAAGTTGGCGCAGATGCGTGACGCCGGAATGGATGTCGAAGCCTATCTGTTTGCCACTTGATCGTTCATGGGCGAAGCCACGGAGAGGCTTTTGTCGCGCAAGGCCATGGAGCTGGCACCCTTGTTGCTAACACCTCACTAACCGCACAGTGAGTGTCAAAAAATTGCGGGCCGTCAGAGAGAGTAGACCATGAGCCAAGGTGTTGAATTTAATCGGTTGATGCTGGATATGCGGGCCATGCAGATGGACGCGATGTCGCAGCCTAAATCCGCCGCAGTGGCAGAAGTCGGCGGCAGCAGCTTCGCTGACATGCTTGGTCAGGCTGTGAACAAGGTCAATGACACTCAGCAGGCTTCCAACCAGCTGGCCAGCGCTTTTGAAATTGGCAAAAGCGGCGTCGACCTGACTGACGTAATGATTTCCTCGCAAAAGGCCAGTGTGTCTTTTCAAGCTTTGACCCAGGTGCGCAACAAGCTGGTTCAGGCGTATCAAGACATCATGCAGATGCCGGTTTAAGGACGAGATTGAGTCATGGCAGAAGCAGTCGCCGATAACGTACCGGCCAAGGCCACCCCAATAGACGGTAAACCGCCGCTGTTCGGTCTGTCCTTCCTGGAAAACCTGTCCCAGATGACCATGCTGCGTCAGGTTGGCCTGTTGGTAGGCCTGGCCGCCAGCGTGGCGATCGGCTTTGCCGTGGTGCTCTGGTCGCAGCAGCCCGATTACCGGCCGCTGTATGGCAGCCTGGCCGGTATGGATGCCAAGCAGGTCATGGATACCCTGGCTTCTGCCGACATTCCTTACACCGTCGAGCCCAATTCCGGTGCCTTGCTGGTCAAGGCCGATGATCTGTCCCGGGCCCGCATGAAGCTGGCGGCCGCTGGCGTGGCGCCGGGAGACGGTAACGTCGGATTCGAAATCCTCGATAAGGACCAGGGCCTGGGCACCAGCCAGTTCATGGAGGCGACCCGCTATCGTCGCGGCCTGGAAGGCGAGCTGGCCCGGACCATCTCCAGCCTGAACAACGTCAAGGGTGCCCGCGTGCACCTGGCGATTCCGAAAAGCTCGGTGTTCGTCCGCGACGAGCGCAAGCCCAGCGCTTCGGTACTGGTAGAGCTTTACTCCGGCCGCTCTCTGGAGCCGGGTCAGGTCATGGCCATCGTCAACCTGGTGGCCACCAGCGTCCCTGAGCTGAGCAAGTCCCAAGTCACAGTGGTCGACCAGAAGGGCAACCTGCTCTCCGATCAGGCGGAAAACTCCGCATTGACCATGGCCGGCAAGCAGTTCGATTACAGCCGCCGTCTGGAAAGCATGCTGACCCAGCGGGTGCACAACATTCTGCAGCCGGTGCTGGGCAACGATCGCTACAAGGCTGAAGTCTCGGCGGACGTCGACTTCAGCGCAGTGGAATCCACTTCCGAACAGTTCAACCCCGATCAGCCGGCCCTGCGCAGCGAGCAATCGGTCAACGAGCAGCGCTCCAGCAGCAATGGCCCGCAAGGCGTGCCAGGCGCTCTGAGCAACCAGCCGCCGTCACCGGCGTCCGCGCCGCAAACCACTGGTGGCGCCACCGCCTCTGCGGGCATGGTGCAACCCGGCCAGCCGCTGCTGGACGCCAATGGTCAACAGGTCATGGATCCGGCCACCGGTCAGCCGATGCTGGCACCGTACCCGGCGGACAAGCGTCAACAATCCACCAAGAACTTCGAACTCGATCGCTCCATCAGCCACACCAAGCAGCAGCAGGGGCGAGTCAATCGCCTGTCGGTAGCGGTGGTGGTGGACGATCAGGTCAAGGTCAATCCGGCCAATGGCGAAACCACCCGTGCTCCCTGGAGCGCCGACGAATTGGCGCGTTTCACCCGACTGGTGCAGGACGCGGTAGGTTTCGACGCCAGCCGTGGCGACAGCGTCAGTGTGATCAACGTGCCGTTCTCCGCCGAGCGCGGAGAAGTGGTCGCCGATATTCCGTTCTATTCGCAGCCCTGGTTCTGGGACATCGTCAAGCAGGTCCTGGGCGTGCTGTTCATCCTGGTGCTGGTGTTCGGCGTGCTGCGCCCGGTGCTCAACAACATCACCGGCGGCGGCAAGAACAAGGAACTGGCAGGGCTGGGCAGCGACGTCGAGCTGGGCGGCATGGGCGGCCTGGATGGCGAGCTGGCCAACGATCGCGTCAGCCTCGGTGGCCCGCAAAGCATCCTGCTGCCGAGCCCGAGCGAGGGTTATGACGCTCAGTTGAACGCAATCAAGAGTCTGGTGGCTGAAGACCCGGGTCGTGTGGCTCAGGTCGTGAAAGAGTGGATTAACGCAGATGAGTGATAACCGAGCCGCTACCGCCAAACTGACCCGGGTCGACAAAGCCGCGATTCTGCTGCTGTCCCTGGGTTCCACCGATGCCGCGCAAGTGCTGCGCCACATGGGGCCCAAAGAGGTCCAGCGTGTGGGCGTTGCCATGGCGCAAATGGGCAACGTGCACCGCGAGCAGGTCGAGCAGGTGATGAGCGAGTTCGTCGACATCGTCGGCGATCAGACCAGCCTCGGCGTGGGTTCCGATGACTATGTGCGCAAAATGCTCACCCAGGCCCTGGGCGAAGACAAGGCCAACGGCCTGATCGACCGCATCCTGCTGGGTGGCAACACCAGCGGCCTGGACAGCCTGAAGTGGATGGAGCCCCGGGCCGTGGCTGACGTGATCCGCTACGAGCACCCGCAGATCCAGGCGATCGTCGTGGCCTATCTGGATCCGGATCAGGCCGGCGAAGTGCTGGGCAACTTCGACCACAAGGCGCGTCTGGACATCATTTTGCGGGTTTCCTCGCTCAATACCGTGCAGCCGGCGGCGCTCAAAGAGCTGAACCAGATTCTCGAGAAGCAGTTCTCCGGCAACTCCAACGCTTCTCGTACCACCTTGGGTGGTATCAAGCGTGCGGCCGACATCATGAACTTCCTCGACAGCTCGATCGAAGGCCAGTTGATGGATTCGATCCGCGAAGTCGACGAAGACCTGTCCGGTCAGATCGAAGACCTGATGTTCGTGTTCAACAACCTGGCCGATGTCGACGACCGTGGCATTCAGGCGCTGTTGCGCGAAGTGTCCTCCGACGTGCTGGTACTGGCCCTCAAGGGGTCGGACGAAGGGGTCAAGGAAAAGATCTTCAAGAACATGTCCAAGCGTGCGGCGGAGCTGCTGCGCGACGATCTGGAAGCCAAGGGGCCGGTTCGCGTCAGCGACGTGGAAACGGCGCAGAAGGAAATCCTCACCATTGCCCGCCGTATGGCCGAAGCCGGAGAGATCGTTCTCGGCGGGAAGGGCGGCGAAGAAATGATCTAAGGTCGCTTTATGTCGTCCAGCAGTGATGAGTCCCACAGCGAACTGATTCGTGCCCGGGACGTCGAGGGTTTTGACGTCTGGGCGCTGCCCAGTTTCGACCCCGAGCCGCCCGAGCCCGAACCGGAGCCTGAAGAGATTCCGGAAGAGATCGAGGAGGTGCCGCTGGATGAAGTCCAGCCGCTGACCCTCGAAGAGCTCGAGAGCATTCGTCAGGAAGCCTATAACGAAGGTTTCGCCACCGGCGAGAAGGAAGGCTTCCACAGCACGACGCTCAAGGTCCGGCAGGAGGCTGAGGTGGCTTTGAACGCCAAGCTGCAGGCCCTCGAGCAACTGATGGTCAACCTGTTCGAGCCGATTGCTGAACAGGATACGCAGATCGAGAAAACCCTGGTGGAGCTGGTCAAGCACGTTACCCGTGAGGTGATTCAGCGTGAACTGGCGATGGATTCCAGCCAGATCGAGCACGTCATGCGCGAAGCCCTCAAGCTGCTGCCCCTGGGTGTTGGCAATGTGCGTCTCTACGTCAATCCCCAGGACTTTGAGCAGGTCAAGAGCCTGCGCGAGCGGCACGAGGAAAGCTGGCGCATCGTCGAGGACGAAGCGCTGCTGCCTGGCGGCTGTCGGGTCGAAACCGAGCACAGCCGCATCGATGCTAGCGTCGAAACCCGCATCACCCAGGCCATGGATCAGTTGTTCGATCAGATGCACGAGCAATCGCTGCACCCGGCGGCCGCGGACCTGGGCCTGGATCTTGGTCCACGGACGCCGTCGTTGCCGGATATCGATGCCGAGCAATCTTTGCTCACCGAGCACCCCGAGCCTGCGGAAACTGCTGATGCGCCTTGAACGCACCAGTTTCGGCAAGCGCCTTGGAGGCTACGCCGGCGCCGTCAAACTGCCGGGGCAGCCCATCCTGGAAGGGCGTCTGCTGCGCATGGTCGGCCTGACCCTGGAGGCGGAAGGGTTGCGTGCGGCCATGGGCACTCGTTGCCTGGTGATCAACGATGACAGCTATCACCCGGTCCAGGTCGAGGCCGAGGTCATGGGGTTCTCCGGGGGCAAGGTGTTCCTGATGCCGGTGGGCAGCGTGGCCGGGATTGCCCCGGGTGCGCGCGTGGTCCCGCAGGCCGACACCGGGCGCCTGCCCATGGGCATGAGCATGCTCGGGCGCGTGCTGGATGGCGCCGGACGGGCGCTGGACGGCAAGGGTTCCATGCGCGCCGAAGACTGGGTGCCGATGGATGGTCCGACCATCAACCCCCTCAAGCGCGACCCCATCAGTCAGCCGCTGGATGTGGGGATCCGCAGCATCAACGGTTTATTGACGGTGGGCCGCGGCCAGCGTCTTGGCCTGTTCGCCGGTACCGGCGTGGGCAAGAGTGTGCTGCTGGGCATGATGACCCGCTTCACCGAGGCCGACATCATTGTGGTCGGGCTGATCGGTGAGCGGGGGCGTGAGGTCAAGGAGTTCATCGAGCACATTCTCGGCGAAGAAGGCCTCAAGCGTTCAGTGGTGGTGGCTTCGCCAGCGGACGACGCGCCGTTGATGCGTTTGCGGGCGGCGATGTACTGCACGCGGATCGCCGAATATTTTCGCGACAAGGGCAAGAACGTCCTGTTGCTGATGGACTCCCTGACCCGTTTCGCCCAGGCCCAGCGGGAAATCGCCCTGGCCATTGGTGAGCCGCCCGCCACCAAGGGTTATCCGCCTTCGGTGTTCGCCAAGTTGCCCAAGCTGGTGGAGCGGGCCGGTAATGCCGAGGCCGGCGGGGGGTCGATCACGGCCTTCTATACCGTGCTGTCCGAGGGCGATGACCAGCAGGACCCTATCGCCGACTCGGCCCGAGGCGTGCTCGACGGGCATATCGTGCTGTCCCGGCGCCTGGCGGAGGAGGGGCATTACCCCGCCATCGACATCGAAGCCTCCATCAGCCGGGTCATGCCGGCGGTGATCAGCCCCGACAACATGGCGCGCGCCCAGTACTTCAAGCAGTTGTGGTCGCGTTATCAGCAGGCGCGGGATCTGATCAGCGTCGGCGCTTATGTGGCCGGCGGTGATCGCGACACCGATACCGCGATTTCCCTGCAGCCGGCCATGGTTGCCTACCTGCGCCAGGGGCTGAACGACAACGTCAGCCTGGGCCACAGCCAAACCCACCTGGAGATGCTTTTCGCTCCGGCGACGGGCGGTTAACCGGCCATGGCCGATAGCCGTGCGGCGCGTCTGGCGCCGGTGGTGGACATGGCTGAAAGCGCCGAGCGTACCGCTGCCCAGCGCCTGGAGTACTTCCATGGGCAGGTGCGCGTGGCCGAGAGCAAGCTGGGGGATCTGGAGCGCTTTCGCGGCGATTACCAGGAGCAGTGGGTCGAGCGCGGCAAGCTGGGCGTCAGCGGTCACTGGCTGATGAACTACCAGTACTTTCTCAGTCAGTTGGACACGGCGGTGGCCCAGCAGCGGCAGAGCCTGGCCTGGCATCAGAACAACCTCGATCGCGCGCGGGAGGCCTGGCAGCAGGCCTATGCCCGGGTAGAAGGGCTGCGCAAGCTGGTGCAGCGCTACATTGACGAGGCTCGGGCGCTTGAGGACAAGCGCGAGCAGAAGCTGCTGGATGAACTTTCCCAACGTCTGCCCCGTCAGAATCCTTACTGATAGCGCTCATTTTCGGTCTGCAGGTTGTTCGACTGCCAGCTGGGTGCTACACCTTTTAGACGTCGTCAATGACAAGGAAGCAGTCACATGTCGGTCGTTACAGAAATATCCCCGGACGGTCAGAAACTCACGATTTCCATTCGCGGGCGCTTTGATTTCGGGCGTCATCAGGAGTTTCGCGAATCCTACGAGCGGCTCAACCGGACGCCGGAGTCCATCGTGGTGGACCTCAAGGAGGCCACCTACCTCGACAGCTCCGCCCTGGGCATGCTGCTCCTGTTGCGTGACCATGCCGGCGGCGACAACGCCGATGTCCGGGTGATCAACAGCAACTCGGATGTGCGCAAGATTCTCGCCATCTCCAATTTCGACAAGCTTTTCGACATCAGTTGAGCGGGCCGCGCTCCATGGCCGAGCCCCTGTGTGTGCTGATCGCCGAAGATGGCGCGGCGGATCGTCTGCTGCTGTCCAGCATCATCCGGCGCCAGGGGCATCAGGTGCTGGCGGCCAGCAATGGCGCCGAGGCCCTGGCGTTGTTCGAGCAGCAGCGACCACAGATCGTCCTGATGGATGCGCTGATGCCGGTGATGGACGGCTTCGAGGCCGCGCGGCGGATCAAGGCCCTGGCGGGCGAGACGCTGGTGCCGATCATCTTTCTGACCTCCCTGAGCGAGAGCGAGGCGCTTGCCCGTTGTCTGGAAGCGGGCGGCGACGACTTTCTGGCCAAGCCCTACAACCCGGTGATCCTTGGCGCCAAGATCAATGCCATGGACCGGCTGCGCCGCCTGCAGGAAACCGTGCTGGCGCAGCGCGACCAGATCACCCGCCACCACGATTACCTGCTCAACGAGCAGCGCGTGGCCAAGGCCGTGTTCGACAAGGTGGCCCATTCCGGCTGCCTGGACGCGCCGAATATCCGCTATCTGCAATCGCCTTATGCGCTGTTCAACGGCGATCTGTTGCTGGCGGCCTATACCCCGGCGGGGGACATGCATGTGCTGCTGGGGGACTTCACCGGGCACGGTTTGCCCGCGGCCGTGGGGGCGATGCCCCTGGCTGAGGTGTTCTATGGCATGACCGCCAAGGGCTACGGTTTGCCGGAAACCCTGCGGGAGATGAACGCCAAGCTCAAGCGCATCCTGCCGGTGGACATGTTCTGTTGCGCGACCCTGTTGTGCCTGAGCTACCAGCGACGGTCGGTGGAGGTGTGGAACGGCGGCATGCCCGAGGGCTACCTGTATCGTCATGCCAGTGACGCGCGCACGCCCCTGGTGGCGCGGCATCTGCCCCTTGGAATATTGAGCGCCGAGGCGTTCGAGGATCGTACCGAGGTGTTCTCCATGATGCCCGGGGATCGGGTGTTCCTGCTGTCCGACGGGGTGATCGACACCTGCAATGCCGACGGGGAGCTGTTTGGCGTGGAGCGGCTGTATCGGGTGTTTGCCGCCAACCGCCAGCCGGAGCGGCTGTTCGAGGAGGTCCAGCAGGCCCTGGAGCACTTTGGTGGCAGTGCCCGGGACGATGTGAGCATGGTCGAGGTCGGGTTGCCGGAGTTCCCCAGGTTGGCGCCGCCGGCCCCGGTGTACTCCGACAGCGGTCAGTCCTGTCCACTGGACTGGTCGTTGAGTTTCGAGTTTCGCGCGGCCACTCTCAAGCGCTTCAATCCGCTGCCTTACCTGCTGCAACTGTTGCTTGAAGTGCACGGCCTGCGCTCCCAGAGCGGGGTGCTCTACAGTGTTCTGGCCGAGCTTTATTCCAATGCTCTGGAGCATGGCGTGCTCAAGCTCGATTCTCGGCTCAAGCGCGATGCCGAGGGGTTTACCCGCTATTACCGCGAGCGCGCGTTGAGGCTGGAGCAGTTGCAGGAAGGTTTTGTCCGGGTGCACCTGCAGGTGCAGCCTCTGGAAACCGGAGGGCGCCTGGTGGTTCGGGTCGAAGACAGTGGTGATGGGTTTGATGTGGCGGCCGTTATGGCCCGTCCCAACGATGCCGGACGGTTTTCGGGGCGTGGCGTCAGCCTGATCCGACAGATGAGCCGTCAGGCGCAGTGGTCGGACGATGGGCGCAGTGTCTGCGTGGAGTTTTCCTGGGACGCTCTGGCATAATCCCGCGGGTTCTTGATCAAGGAGTGAACAAGTGGCTGAGATACATCTGGACCACACGGTGCTCAATGCATTGCAGGAAGTGATGGAGGATGAATACCCCGTCCTGCTGGATACTTTCGTCTGCGATTCCGAGGAGCGGGTGCGGCTGCTGCACAAATCCGAGGACGCTTTGCAATTGGTAGCCACCGCTCACAGCCTCAAGGGCAGCAGTAGCAACATGGGCGCCATCCGCCTGGCGGAACTCTGCCATGAGCTGGAGTTGCGGGCCGGGCAGTCCGCCACCGATGGCATCGCCCGCCTGGTGGGAGAGATCGACGGCGAGTTCGCCATTGTCCGGCGCCTGTGCGAGCAGGAACTGCAACGCTTTCACTGTTGAGCAATATTTTTTCAGCGGGTTGACGAAACTGGCTCGACCCTTGCAATCAAGTCTCGTGACTGTACCTATGATCCCCGTGCAGCGGAGACTGTCCCATGGCTGTTACCCCCAATACGCTTCTTCAGGCCGCCGCTCAGGCCAGCGCTAAGTCCAAGACTCAAGCGACTCCTGCCAGCCCCCTGGCAAGCGTTGCCGAGCCTGGTGACAAGGCGCCCAGCTTCGCCCAGCTCTATGCCAAAGAGGCCCAGAGCAAGCCGCAGAACAAGTCGCTGACCTTTGCCGACAACTCGCCCAAGCCGGTGCGCGACAAGGGTGCCGACAATAGTCCAAAGAAAGATGTCGCCAGCGATCAGTCTGCCGCGTCGCAGCCCGTGGTTGCCGATAGCGGCAAATCCTTGCCTGCCGACAAAGCGACGAGCAGCGACAGCAAACCGGCCAGCGCCGCCAGTGACGCCAGCAAGCCGGCCGACAGCAAGCCGGCCGACAGCAAGTCGGCTGATAGCCAGCCGGTCGACAACACCCAGGCTGATGCCCCGGTCAATCCGGTGCCGCTGGACCCTAGCCTGTTGCCGGCCATCCAGCCGCAACCTCAGGTCGCGGAAGTGCCGCCGCCGGTGGTGGCGCCGCAACCTCAGGTAGAAGTCCCCGCGGTGGTGCCGGCAGTGGTAGCCGCGGCAGTGCCGGCGGTGCCCCCTGCGGCCGAGCCGCCCAAGGCGGTGTTCGATCCTGAAGCCGATCCTCTGGATGCCATGCCGGCCGTGCGTCTGGCCATGGAGCAGGGCGGTCACGTCTCGGCTTCCAGTCAGGCGCAGCCCAAGGCCGCCCCTGCAAGCGCCAATGCCGAGGGCCAGTTGACGTCGGTGCAGAACTTCGCCAATGCCATGGTCGGCATGCTGGAGCAGCAGGCCGGCAAGGGCAGTACCGAACAAGGTGGCGAAAAAGCCTTCACCGGTCTGATTGCCGATGGCCTGAAAGACCTCAAGGGCGCGTCCAGCGATACCCGGGTGGATGATTTCGCCAATCGCCTGGCGGCCCTGACGCAGGCGGCAACGCCCAAGACCGCCAACGCGGTGCCGGTCAACCAGCCCCTGGCCATGCACCAGAGCGGCTGGACCGATGAAGTGGTCAACCGGGTGATGTACCTGTCCAGTACCAATCTCAAGTCGGCGGACATCCAGTTGCAGCCTGCGGAACTGGGGCGCCTGGATATTCGCGTGCACATGATTCCGGACCAGCAGACCCAGGTCACCTTCATGAGCGCCCATGCTGGCGTTCGCGAAGCCCTGGAAGGGCAGATGCACCGCATGCGCGACATGTTCAACCAGCAGGGCCTGGGGCAGGTGGACGTCAACGTGTCCGATCAGTCCCGTGGCTGGCAGGGGCAGGAACAGGCGCAACAGGAGCAGAATCGTCGCAGCGGTTCCAGCACCAGCGGTGGGCGCCTGGACGCTGGTGATGATGAGTTGTCGCCTGCCGTGGCAGAAGTGCAGGCTCCGGTACAGACAGTGATTGGTAGCAGCGCCGTCGACTACTACGCTTGACCCTTGTCGGGGGCCGGTTCCCGGTCCCCACGCCGATCCCTGCGGTGTGGCTGCCGCCGCAGGTTTCCCCTCGCAGCCTTGCCCTTGGCCGTTCATCCCCGGCTTTCTGACAAATCTGGCATAACACTTGCTCTTGCCTTGCCGTGCGACTGTGAACCCCCGAATAGTGACGGATTATTGGCATGGCGAAGAGCGAAGCAGCAGAGAAACCCACCGCAGGGAAAAGCAAACTCAAGCTTATCCTCTTGATTGTCCTGGCGTTGTTGCTGGCCATCGGCCTGTCGGTCGGCGCCACCTGGTACTTCATGCACAGTGCTCAGAGCAAGCCTGCGCCGGTTGCGGAAACCGCCAGCAACCTCAAGCCGGCGGCGATCTACGAGCCCATGGCCCCGGCCTTTGTCGCCAACTACACGCAGAACGGCCGGCAGCGCTACATGCAGGTGAGCATTACCCTGCTGGCGCGCAACCAGGCCGATCTGGACGCGCTGAAAGTGCACATGCCGGTGATCCGCAACAACCTGGTGATGCTGTTCTCCGGACAGAATTTCGACACCCTGGCGACTCCGGTCGGCCAGGAAATGCTCCGCCAGAAAGCCACGGCCAGCGTCCAGGAAGTGGCGCAGAAAGAGGTGGGCAAAGTGGTGGTCGAGCAGTTGCTCTTTACTAACTTCGTACTGCAGTAGGAACACGACATGGCCGTGCAGGACCTGCTGTCCCAGGATGAGATCGACGCGCTGTTGCATGGTGTCGACGACGGTCTGGTACAGACCGAACATGCTGCCGAACCCGGCAGTGTCAAAAGCTACGACCTGACCAGCCAGGATCGCATCGTCCGCGGACGCATGCCGACCCTGGAAATGATCAACGAGCGTTTCGCCCGCTACACCCGTATCAGCATGTTCAACATGCTGCGGCGTTCCGCCGATGTGGCGGTAGGTGGCGTGCAGGTCATGAAGTTCGGTGAGTACGTGCACTCGCTGTACGTGCCCACCAGCCTCAACCTGGTGAAGATCAAGCCGCTGCGCGGCACGGCGTTGTTCATTCTTGACGCCAAGCTGGTGTTCAAGCTGGTGGACAACTTCTTCGGCGGCGACGGCCGCCACGCCAAGATCGAAGGGCGTGAGTTCACCCCCACCGAGCTGCGGGTGGTGCGCATGGTGCTGGAACAGGCCTTCATCGACCTCAAGGAAGCCTGGCAGGCGATCATGCCGGTCAACTTCGAGTACATAAACTCCGAAGTGAACCCGGCCATGGCCAACATCGTCGGCCCCAGCGAAGCCATTGTGGTGTCGACCTTCCATATCGAACTCGATGGCGGTGGCGGCGACCTGCACGTGACCATGCCGTACTCGATGATCGAGCCGATCCGGGAAATGCTCGACGCCGGCTTCCAGTCCGACCTGGACGACCAGGACGAGCGCTGGAGCAAGGCCCTGCGCGAGGACGTGCTGGATGTGGCCGTGCCGCTGAGCGCCACCGTGGCCCGGCGTCAGCTGCGCCTGCGCGACATCCTGCACATGCAGCCGGGCGATGTGATCCCGGTGGAGCTGCCGGAAGACATGATCATGCGCGCCAACGGCGTGCCGTCGTTCAAGGTCAAGCTGGGTTCCCACAAGGGCAATCTGGCGCTGCAAGTGATCGAGCCGATCGAGCGCCGTTGAGCGGCGCACCAACCTGTTTGCTGTTCAATGAATTTTTGCCCGTCGAGGACCCATGATGGCTGACGAAATTAACTCCCAGGACGACCAGGCTCTGGCCGACGAATGGGCTGCTGCGCTGGAAGAAACCGGTGATGCCGGTCAAGCGGATATCGACGCTCTGCTGGCGGCGGACGCGGGGGCTGCGTCAAGTTCCGGGCGTTTGCAGATGGAAGAGTTCGGCAGCGTGCCCAAGAGCCACGAGCCGGTCACCCTGGATGGTCCCAACCTGGATGTGATTCTCGATATTCCGGTGTCGATCTCCATGGAAGTGGGCAGCACCGACATCAACATCCGCAACCTGTTGCAGCTCAACCAGGGCTCGGTGATCGAGCTTGACCGCCTGGCCGGCGAGCCGCTGGACGTGCTGGTCAACGGCACCCTGATCGCTCACGGCGAGGTGGTGGTGGTCAACGAAAAGTTCGGCATTCGCCTGACCGACGTGATCAGCCCCAGCGAACGCATCAAGAAGCTGCGCTAAGTGAACAAGCTGCTTGGCATTGCGCTCGCGTTGCCCCTGAGCGCCCTGGCCGCAGAACCGGCGGCCACCGCTGCGGTGGCTGCGACCGCGCCGGCAACGGGCAGCCTCAGTGGCCAGTTGACCCAGCTGGTGCTGGGCCTGCTGCTGGTGATCGGGCTGATCTTCTTCCTCGCCTGGCTGTTGCGCCGGGTGCAGCAGGCCGGTCCTGCGGGCAAGGGCCAGGTGATCGAGCTGATCGGTTCTCGGGCCCTGGGGCCG
>Ga0194135_10000073_pt1 | contig 54255 bp, 59 predicted proteins | sample LitLau_LLRF_2013_FD_134024 | JGI IMG/M metagenome (GOLD analysis project Ga0194135, IMG submission 134024) | Freshwater sediment microbial communities in response to fracking from North America - Little Laurel Run_MetaG_LLRF_2013 (version 2) | ecosystem: Environmental > Aquatic > Freshwater >...
CCGTCGCAGGAGACGCTAAACCTGCCTCCCCGATATTCCTGACATATCGCGCCGCCTGGTTTTGCGAGCGCGAGCGCTCGTTCGCAGCCTTCGGCAGCGGCTACAAGGAACCAGCCTGCGCACCTTGGCTTTGGCTTTTGATCTTGCTCTTGATCTTCAGGCCCCTTCCCAGCAGGCCGAGCGCAGGCGTTGTGTAGGGGGCTGCTCGGCATGGATGCCGAGCTAGCCGCCACCCGGCCAGGGATGGCCGGTTGGCGGCGTGCCCCCGGAGCAATGCCGGAGCTCGGGCACCCCGAGCCCCAGCGAGGGGCCGTATGGAGGGGCAAGACTTTTTGCTTACTTTTGTGTCGTTTGACAAAAGTGAGTCGCCGTAAGGGCGAAACCCCAAGTGGCCGTGACCGCAGCAACGGATATGTACCCGTCCCACTCGCTGTAAAAGCGAAACCGCCAGCCGCCGTTACTGCAGCAACGGATATGTACCCCCCTAGCACCAGCCCCCCGCCTTACAACTCCATCCGATACTCAATAACCCCCGGCTTGTACGCCACCCAGTCATACAACCGCTGCGCCCGCTCGTTGCTTTCCTGGGTATGCCAATACAGCCGCCCACACTGCCGTTCCCGGGCCAACGCCTGCACCCACTCGATCAGCAGCTTGCCCGCCCCGCTGCCGCGAATCGACGGGGCTACATACAGGTCTTCCAGATAGCAGAAGTCGCCAACGGCCCAGGTCGAACGGTGCAACACCAGGTTGACGAAGCCGATCACTTCATCGCCCTGCACCGCCACTGCGGAATACATCGGTTCCCGCGAATCAAGGAAACGCTCGAACGTGGTGCGACTGACCTCTTCGCTCAGCGTCACTTGATAGAAATCCTGATACGCCAGCCACAACGGCAGCCATTGCTGGTAATCCCCTGGCTGAATCGCCCGTACCGTAACCGCGGGTTGTTGATCGCTCATTGCGCGCTCCTCTTGATCATCCACACCGGGATCGGCCCCGGTTATTGAAAGCCACAGCCTAGAGCGTCAGTGGATGGTTTGATCAGGCCAATTTCAGAAATACAGGCAGACCACTTTGTCGTCCTTGGAAACGGATCGGGCACGCCATGAATCCTGAAACTACAAGCGCGCGGGTGCACCGCAGGCATTGGCACAGCGGCGAACAATCGCTGCAAAACCACTTTGCATTCCTGGTGCTAACCCCGCACATGGCGGCGCCTTAAGCTGGCGCCGGTGCAATCCGCATCGCCTTCCAGGAGCCGCCCGTGCCCCCGATCCACGACATCAACTGGCCGTTGTGGCTGTCCACCATGCTGCCCATGGCCCTGAGCGCCGGGCCCGGCAACCTGATGGTGGCCAGCTCCGGCGCCCACAGCGGGGTGCGCCGTTCCCTGCGCTTTATCCTCGGCCTCGATCTGACTTACTGGCTGCTGGCCTTGCTGGTGGGGCTGGGCCTGTACCACAGCCTGGCGGCGCAACCGCACTTGCTCTGGGGCCTGCGGCTGGCCGGCAGTCTGTACATTTTCTGGCGTGGCCTGCGCCTGTTGCTGCCACGGCGCGGCGTGCCCGGCGCAGCGACTGCTGCCTTGGGTTTTCGCGATGGCGTGCTGCTGCAACTGAGCAATGTGCAGGGCCTGGTGATGTTGCTGGTGATGTTCTCGACCTTCAGCCCAAGCACCGACGCCGGCAGCGCGGTGGTGCTGGTGCTCAGCGCCGCGCTGATCGCGGTCAATCTGTGCGGTCATCTGCTCTGGGCCAGCCTGGGTTCCAGTCTACAAGTGCTGATACGCGACCGCCCCCGGTTACTGGTGGCACAAAACGCCCTGTTCGGCCTGCTGCTGATGGCGGTGGCCGTGTGGATCTTCCTGCGCGGCGCCTAGCTCGACCGCCCTCACCCGCCCTGCAGCCCGTGACGCGCCAGCAGCTCACAGAGAAACGCCACCACCCGGTCGACCCGCTCCTGACCCTGGGTCGCCTGGTTGCGCAACAGCCAGATATCCGCGCGGTGGACCGGGGTCTTGGGCAGCACCCGGAGCAGGCCCAAGGGTTCTGCGATATAGGCCGGCAAGGCGGCAATCCCCAGCCCGGCCTGCACCGCCTTGAGCTGCGCCTCCAGATTGCCGGTGCGCATCCACAGCGGCTGGCCGCCGCTGAGCTGGTCCAGCCAGCGCGCCAGGGGCAGGTGTTCCAGGGCCTGGTTCCAGCCGATCAGCGAATGCTGGCCCAGGTCCGCCGGTTTCTCCGGGCAGCCATGGACCGAGGCGTAACCCGGGGAACAGAACAGCGCCTGGGTCAGCTCGCCGACCCGGCGCAGGGTGAAGTTGCCGGCCTCCGGCCGCTGCAGGCGCAGCAGCAGATCGCTGTGGCTCTGGGTGAGCTTGACCGAGCGCGCGGCATTGACGAAATCGAAGCTGATCTGCGGGTACTGCAGGCGAAACTGCGCCAGGGCGGGGATGATCAGGTGGCTGCCCATCAGCTCCGGGCAATCAATGCGCACCACCCCCGCCATGCGCGCACCGGGCTGGGCCATGTGCCGCATCATCAACTTGAACCGCTCTTCGGCTTCCAGGGCCATGGGCAACAAGGCGTGGCCGGCCTCGGTGAGGAAATAGCCCTGGGTGGTCTTCATGAACAACAGGGTGTTCAAGGCCTGCTCCAGCACCAGGATCTTGCGTGAAACCGTGGAGGCGGACACCTTCAGCGCCTGCCCGGCGTCGGTGATGTTGTTGGCATTGGCCACAGCGATGAAAAACCGCAGATCGTCCCAGTTCACGTTTACCTGCCCTATCCCTGAAAACCCAGGCCCGGGATCTTATGCGATATTGCCAGCGCGGCGATCAGACTTTTCTCAGGTAAAGTGCGCCAGATCTTTACTACCCGTGGATCGGGAACCGCTCATGCTGGAACTGCACACCCCACGCCTGCACCTGCGCTCTTTGAGTACCCATGACTGGGCGCTGTTTCTGACCCTGCACAGCGATCCGGACAACCTGCGCTATGTCTGCGATCCGCTGTCCCGGGCCCAGATCGAGGAGCGCTTCACCTCGCGCCTGCCGCGCTGGGACCTCGACTCGACACACTGGCTGTGCCTGGTGATCCGTGATCGCGAGAGCGGCGAGGACTTGGGCCTCACCGGCCTGCGAATCAGCGACCGGGACGCCGCCGAAGCCGAAGTCGGCTACCTGCTGGCCCCGCATCACCAAGGCCGGGGCGTGGCCGCGGAGTCGCTGCGCGGGCTGATGGACCACGCCCGCCAGCACCTGGGCATCCAGCGCCTAGTGGCCACCGTCACCGACGGCAATGTCGCGTCCTGCCAGGTCCTGGAAAAGTGCGGTTTCGTCTTCCTGCGTCGCGACGAAGGCGCCTTCCGCCAGGGCGGCGAGGACTTCGATGACCTGATATTCAGCTGCCACCTGACGGCCTGAGCCCGGATTTGCCAGAACGGCCCCGCTCTTGCCGCGTGGTTTTTTCTTGACAGTGAAAAATCTCAACCGCTATTGTCTGACAACCTGACTGCCACGGTTTTTCCTTCCCATGCTCGAACTCCAGCGACCTGACTCCCTCGTTGTCCGCGTGGTCAATGCGATCCGCAGCGAGATCGATTCCGGCCGCCTGGCGCCCGAATCGCGCCTGCCCACTGAACAGCAGTTGGCCGAACAGTTGAATGTCAGCCGTTCGGTGATTCGCGAAGCCATCGCCCAGCTCAAGGCCGACGGCGTGTTGATCGCCCGGCGTGGCCTGGGTTCGTACATTTCCAAGACCCCGGCCGGCACCGTGTTCCGTTTTCCCCAGGGCAACGGGCGCTTGCCGGACCTGGCGCAGATGTTCGAGATGCGCTTGTGGATCGAAACCCAGGCGGCGTCGATTGCCGCCCAGCGCCGGGACGCCGCCGACCTGCAGCGGATGCAGCAGGCGCTGCAGGAAATGCACGACAAGCGCAGTGATTTCGAAGCCGCGGGGCTGGCCGACGTGGAGTTCCATCGGGCCATCGCCGAGGCCAGCAAGAACGACTACTTCGTGGCCTTCCATGATTTTCTGCGCAGCCAGCTGACCAGCGCGCGCAAGGCCGCCTGGGAGAACTCGGCGCTGCGCATGGTCGGCGGTTCCGCCGATGCCACCCAGGAACACCAGGCGCTGTACCAGGCGATTGCCGCCGGCGACCGCCAGGCCGCGGCCGGTTGCGCCGACGCCCACTTGCGCGCCGCGGCCAAGCGCCTGGGCCTGGAGTTGCCCACTACAGATTAAGAATTAACAACGGCGGCGCGCTTGAGGCTTCAAGCGTCGCACCGCGGGATTTTGTCGGATTACTTAGTCTGACAACCTGATAACCAGACCGAAACAGATTAGAGCCAAGGTATCCAAGAACAATGACTTACGACTTTTGCATCATCGGCGGCGGCATCGTCGGCCTGGCCACGGCGATGGAGATCCTCAAGCGCCAGCCCGGCGCTTCGCTGGTGATCCTGGAAAAGGAAAACGTCCTGGCCAAGCACCAGACCGGGCACAACAGCGGGGTGATCCACGCCGGCATCTACTACGCGCCGGGCAGCCTCAAGGCCGACCTGTGCAAGCGCGGGGCCGAGGCCACCAAGCAGTTCTGCCGCGAGCACGGGATCAAGTTCGAGGTCTGCGGCAAGGTGCTGGTGGCGTCCAACGCCCTGGAAGTGCAGCGCATGGAAGCGCTGTACCAACGCTCGCAACAGAACGGCCTGAAGGTCGAGCGCCTGGATGCCGAGCAACTGCGCCAGCGCGAACCGAACATCGTCGGCCTCGGCGGACTGTTCCTCGACGCCACCGGCATCGTCGACTACCGCGAAGTCTGCGAAACCATGGCCCGGGTGATCCGCCGCGACGGCGGCGAGATCTGCCTCAGCCAAACCGTCACCGCGATCCAGGAAAGCGCCGACAGCGTCACCGTCAGCAGCCATGGCGGCAGCTGGCGGGCGAAGAAGCTGGTGGCCTGCGCCGGCCTGCAATCGGACCGCCTGGCGCTGATGGCCGGGGTCAGGATCGAGCACCAGATCATCCCCTTCCGTGGCGAATACTTCCGCCTGCCGGAGGCGAAGAACAACATCGTCAATCACCTGATCTACCCGATCCCCGACCCGGAGCTGCCGTTCCTCGGGGTGCACCTGACCCGCATGATCGACGGCAGCGTCACCGTCGGCCCCAACGCGGTACTGGGCCTGGGCCGGGAGAACTACAAGAAGTTCTCCATCAACTGGCGCGACGTGGCGCAGTACGCCAGCTTTCCCGGGTTCTGGAAAACCATCTGGCAGAACCTCGGTTCCGGCACCACCGAGATGAAGAACTCGCTGTTCAAGTCCGGTTACCTGGAGCAGTGCCGCAAGTACTGCCCGTCCCTGGAAGTCTCCGACCTGCTGCCCTATGAAGCGGGGATCCGCGCCCAGGCGGTGATGCGTGACGGCAGCCTGGTGCACGACTTCCTGTTCGCCCAGACCCCGCGCATGTTGCACGTGTGCAACGCGCCCTCGCCCGCCGCCACCTCGGCGATTCCCATTGGCTCGATGATTGCCGACAAGATTTTCCAGGCCGACTGAAACACCGACGCGGCACGCCTGGTTGCACAGCGCTGTGCACAGGGCCTTGTGCCGCCCAGATCCTCCTCGGCGCGCCCTTTGGGCGCACCGGGCAAGACTCGCGTCAACTCGACAATAAATACAATGATTCATGAGGAAGTACGGAAATGAGCGCAGTTGAAACCAGCAGTACTGCAGCGGAAACCCCACAACAAACCCGGAAACGCCTGCGCAAGGTCGCGGCGGCCACCATCTTCGGCTCGATGCTGGAGTGGTACGACTTCTACCTCTACGCCACCATGGCGGCCATCGTCTTCTCGAAGATCTTCTTCGATAACAGCAACCCGAAAAGCGCCACGCTGATGGCCTTCTCGACCTTTGCCATCGGCTTTATCGCCCGGCCCTTCGGCGGCATCCTGTTCGGCTACCTGGGGGACAAGTTCGGCCGCAAGCAGGTGCTGGTGCTGACCTTCTGCCTGATGGGCGTGTGCACCGCGCTGATCGGCCTGATCCCCAGCTACGCCTCGATCGGCATCTGGGCGCCGATCCTGCTGGTGGCGATCCGCATCATCCAGGGCCTGGGCGCCGGCGCCGAACTGTCCGGCGCGGCGGTCACCTCCTATGAACACGCCAGCGAAGGCAAGCGCGGCAGCCAGGGTGCCTGGCCGGCGCTGGGGCTGAACCTGGGCCTGCTGCTGTCGTCGCTGACCATCTACCTGCTGACCATCAAAGGCAACGAGTTCCTCTTGGCCGGCGGCTGGCGCATTCCGTTCGTGTGCAGCATCGTCCTGGTGGCGGTGGGCCTGTGGGTGCGCAACAGCATTCCGGAAACCCCGGAGTTCAAGGAACTGAGCAAGGAAAGCCAGAAGGCCAAGCCCTCGCCGCTCACGGCGCTGTTCAAGAATGACCTCAAGGGCCTGGCGGTGGTGTTCTTCGTCGCCATTGGCTACAACGCCCTGAGCTACATCTTCAAGACCTTCTCCCTGGCCTACCTGACCCAGTACAAGAACGTCGATGTGCACGTCACTTCGCTGTCGGTGACCATCGCCAGCCTGATCGCCATCGTCGCCGTGCCGTTCTTCGGCTGGCTGTGCGACAAGTGGAGCAGCAAGGCGGTGCTGGTGCTCGGCGGGGTGTTTTCGCTGCTGTTCGCCTACCCGTTCCTGGCCCTGCTCAACACCGGCGACAGCCTGATGATCTACATCGCCATCGGCGTGGGCACCGGCATCCTGGCGCCCATGATGTTCGCCCCCCAGGGCTCGTTCCTCAGCCGCCAGTTCCCCACCGCCACCCGCTCCTCGGGTTTCGGCACCGGGCGTGAAATCGGCACCGCGATCGCCGGCGGCCTGGCGCCGCTGGGGGCCCTGTCCCTGGTCACCGCCTCGGCCACTCACTCCACCGACGGCGTGGTGATCATCCTCGCCGTGGCCGCCGTGCTGGTGGTGGTGTTCGCCCTGTGCGACCAGGGCCGCAAGCATTCGGCCTTCAAGAACTGACGCGGTATTCAACCCTCCACAGCGCCCCTGGCGGCCTGTGGAGATCCGGCACCTGGCAGGTGCAGGCCCTCGGGCTCAGATCTGCACCACCTCGATTCCCAGGCGCCGGTAATCCTCGATATCGCCGCTCGCCACCTGCTGTTCGGTGAGCATCCGCTGCAGGCGATTGCACGGCACCACCACAAAGGGCTCCATGGCCCCCAACTTGTCGGCGGTGGTCACGGCGATGACTTGCGCGGCACTGTCGAACATCGCCTGTTTGAGCGGCACTTCATCGAAATGCAACGAGCTGATGCCGATCTCCGGATGGATCGCACAGACCCCGGTGAACATCAGGTCGGCCTGATTCCCTGGATCATGTGCAGCGCTTGATGGCCGCTGACGGACAGGGTCGCCGGGTTGAGCTGGCCACCGGCGAGGATCACCTTGACCCCCGGGTACTCGGCCAGGGCCACGGCAATCAGCGGCGAGGCGGTGACTGCGGTCAGACGGATATCGGCCGGCAGGGACTGGGCGATATGCAAGGTGGTGGAGCCGGAATCGAACATCACCGTCTGGCCGTCCTGCACCCATCGCACGGCATATTGCGCCAGGCGCAGCTTCGCCTCATTGATTTCGCCGACCCGGGTGAAATAGTCCTTGCCGCTGTCCTTGGGTCGCGGCAGCGCGCCTCCGTGGACCCGCAGCACCAGTCCGGCGGCATCCAGTTCGGCCAGATCGCGGCGGATGGTGTCTTCGGACACCGCGAAGTGCCGGCTCAGCTCGGCGGCCAGGACCTTGCCGTCGCGTTCGAGTAGAAGCAGGATCTTTTGTCGACGCAGGGATGGCAGCTCGGCTACCGAATGCAGGTTTTGCATGTTCTTGCCCGTTTTTGCGTGTTTTCGCGAGATTAGCCAAGCCCTCTCGCGAACACAAGCCTGGGCATTCAGGCGATCAATTGGGGAGCGCGCGCGTTGTACAGCGCGGCCTCGCCCAAGCGCTCGCGCACCAGCGCCTGGGCCTGGCGCGTCATCTGGTCCAGCTGCCGGTCGCGCTTCTTTTCCGCTTCCAGCATGGCCTTGCGCCCGTGCTGGGCCAGCAGGTAGGTGTGGATCTGCCGCACTTCCACTGATTGGTAGATCGGCGCCACATCCAGTACCGCCAGCAGGCCGTCGCTGCCATGGTCGCGGGTATTCATCAGCACCTGCGGGCCGCGGGCGCTCAGCAATTGAAAGCCCAGGGCCTCGAAGCACGCCACTTTGGCCACGTGACAGGCCAGCTCGGCATGGGGGTAACGCGCACGCATGGCCTCCAGCATCTGCCGGGCAATGCCCTGGCGCCGATGGCTTTGCAGCACCGCCATATAGGCCACGGCGCAGGCCTGGGGATCGTCCTTGAGCGGCAGGTAAAGGGTGAAGCCCAGCACCTGCTCAGGGGCCTGCGGGTCGGTGGCCACCACCAACTCCACCGCGATCCCCCGGGAACCGTCCATGGCCTGCAGGTACAGGTGCACCTCGTAGCCGACGCCGTACTGGTACAGGTTGTACAGCGGGTTGCTGGGGGCGATGGCCACTGCGCTGATGTCGGTGATGTAGTCCACCACCATCTGCTGGATCTGGCTCTGGATGGCTTCAGGCGGCGGGGCTTGGAACAGGGTGATGCTGGACATCGAGGCGGTGACTCCGAGGATGGGGGCAGGCCCGGGCGTGGCGGGCGGCGCCATGATAACCCGCCGCGGGCCGCTCAGGCGCAGCACCACGCCGGCGCCGCGGGCACGCTGGGTCATGGAAAATGCTGGAAATGGCTTGAACGAGAAACAGATGCCGGCCGGGCCGGCAGGTTGCGAGCGCCTCTTGGGGAGCGTCGCAACCGGCACAGGATACGGCGGCACAATGGCCGCCGCGGTGCCCCGCCCGACGAACGCGGACGGGGCCGAGGCTTACAGCGCCATGTCGGCCGCTGGGTTGCTCTGTGGCTTGGCCAGGCTGGCCGGAGCCTGGGGCGCTGCACCTTTCACCGCAGGTGGCGGGGTCAGTTGCAGCACTTCGGCGGTGTAGGCCCACTCTTTGGCGACACGCTCGGGGCTGTCGTTCAGGGCGGTGCCGTAGCTCGGTACGATCTGCTTCAGCTTCTCTTGCCAGGCCGGAGTCGCAACCTGATCCTTGAAGACTTTCTGCAGCACGCTGAGCATGATCGGCGCGGCGGTCGAGGCACCAGGGGAAGCGCCCAGCAGGCCGGCGATGCTGCCGTCCTGGGAAGCGACGATCTCGGTGCCCAGTTTCAGCACGCCGCCCTTCTCTTCGTCGCGCTTGATGATCTGCACGCGCTGACCGGCCTGCCACAGGCGCCAGTCTTCTTTCTTGGCGTTGGGGAAGTATTCCTTCAGGGCGTTGAAGCGGTCGTCATCCGACAGCATCAGCTGGCCAGCCAGGTATTCCACCAACGGGTACTGTTCGATGCCGACTTTGGTCATTGGCCAGAAGTTGTGGGTGGTGGTGCTGGTCAGCAGGTCGAAGTACGAACCTTCCTTGAGGAACTTGGTGGAGAAGGTGGCGAATGGGCCAAACAGGATGACCCGCTTGCCGTCCAGCACGCGGGTGTCCAGGTGCGGAACCGACATCGGTGGCGCGCCCACCGAAGCCTTGCCGTAGGCCTTGGCCAGGTGCTGCTCGGCCACCGTGGCGTTGTCGGTCACCAGGAACGAACCACCCACCGGGAAGCCGGCATAGTCGTTGGCTTCAGGAATGCCCGACTTCTGCAGCAGGTGCAGGGCACCGCCGCCAGCGCCGATGAACACGAACTTGGCGTCGGTCTCGGTTTTCGAACCGTCCTTGAGGTTCTTGTAGGTCACGCGCCACGAGCCGTCTTGATTGCGCTCGATGTCCTGCACTTCGCTGGACAGCTTGAGGGCAAAGTTCGGCTGGGCTTGCAGGTGGGCGACGAACTGGCGAGTGATCTCGCCGAAGTTGACGTCGGTGCCGATCGGGGTCCAGGTCGCAGCGATCTTCTGCGCCGGATCACGACCTTCCATCATCAGTGGCACCCACTTCTTGATCTGCTCGGCGTCTTCGGAGTACTGCATGCCGCTGAACAGCGGGCTGGCCTGCAGGGCCTCGTAGCGCGCCTTCAAGAACTTGATGTTGTCATCGCCCCAGACGAAGCTCATGTGCGGCGTGGAGTTGATGAACGAACGCGGGTTCTTCAGCACGCCGTTCTTGACCTGCCAGGACCAGAACTGCCGGGAAATCTGGAATGCTTCGTTGATCTCGATGGCCTTGGCGATCTCGATCTTGCCGTCCTTGCCTTCCGGGGTGTAGTTCAGCTCGGCCAAAGCGGAGTGACCGGTACCGGCGTTGTTCCAGCCGTTGGAGCTTTCTTCAGCCACGCCATCCAGGCGCTCGACCATCTCCATCGACCAATCGGGCTGCAGTTCGTTGAGCCAGACCCCGAGGGTCGAACTCATGATGCCGCCACCGATCAGCAGTACATCCACTTTCTTCGGCTCAGCCGCGTGCGCGGTCGTGAGGCCTATCGACATCGCCAGCCCGATCAGGGCCGTGTTCACTTTCTTCAACATTCTGTAGTACCTACGATAGAACGCCATCCGCCGCCCCATCCTCGATCCTGCACGCTCGGCACCTGACGAAACAGGCATTTCGCAGGCCCTGGACACGCGCATTCAGAAGAACTGGAGGGTGGGCACACAAGGCCGACGAGACTGGCTCGACCTCAGTTTTATATCGCTCGGGCGCTGACTTCTTATCGTTTTTGGCTTCAGCTACTTGAGTGACACTTGTTTCTCGGGACACATCACGGGGGCACCGCCTGCCGGCTGCGCAGCCCCACTCCTTTCACCGGCATCGGCCTCGGCACGACGCACAATGCCGACGCCCGTCGACACGGGGCCAGCAGCAAAAGAAGGGTCGGGTTCAACCAAAGAAGGTCAACGAACACTGCCTGACATTGCATTCGGCAGGTTTGCCCGGACACTCCCGCCTACGTGCAAGGACCCGGTCAGGCCACTTGAAGCAAAGCATGGGGGAGGTATTTCCGCACAAACGATGAACCGATTCAGCGCAAGAATATCATTACGGCTTCAGCCTGTCTTGAGCGGAGCGGCTGCCCCGGACCCCGGACAAACCGCGACCCACTACGACACCCGCCGCAATCAATGCGTCACAACGCCGCTGGCCGGTCACCGCGCCACAGCGCTGCACTGCGCCTTGGCGGGCAGCGATGGCGCGGGCATCATGAGCGCCTGCAACACCTGCCAGACCATCGTCAAGGACAAGAAGAACAACCATGCACGAAACCTCCCTGCAAGACACCACCGCCCCCGAGGGCGTGTGCTTCGGCTGCGGCAGCCGCAACCATCATGGCCTGCACATCAAGAGCCACTGGCACGCGGACGGCGTGCATGTGGTCGCCGAGCACCTGCCCGATGCCAAGTACTGCGGCTGGCCGGACCTGGTCTACGGCGGCCTGATCGCCATGCTGGTGGACTGCCACTCCAACTGGACCGCCATGGCCTACCACTACCGCCACGAACAACGGGAACCGGGCAGCCTGCCACGCATCGACTGCGTGACCGGCAACCTGGGCATCAAGTTCATCAAGCCCACGCCCATGGGCGTGCCCCTGACCCTGCGGGCCCGGGTCGACGGCGAGGTGGGCCGCAAGAGCCGGGTCATCTGCGAGGTGTATGCCGGCGACGTGCTGACCGCCATCGGCGATTCGATCTTCGTCCGGGTCGATACCGCGCAACTCGCAGCGGCGGCCCACGGCCGCGATGCCTGAGCCCGGGCCAGAAACCTGAGCTACTGACCAGTCGCCTGGGACAGGTGCCGATACCCCGCCGCCCGGGTGAAATCCGCCAGCTGCCACAGCGTGCCATTGGCGCCCCAGGTGCCATCGGGCACTTCATCCAGCAGGATCGAGGTCATCAGCACCCGCCCGTCCTCTGCCGACCGACACGCGGCCAGGGCCTGATGCAACCCGGCGACATAGGCCTGGCGCCGGGCAGCATCGAGCACTCCAGCGGGCACCTTGACCTGCACCAGGCAAGGCAGCGCCTGGGTACCAGGATCGGCGCCGCCACAGCGCCAGGCGCCCGGGGCCAGTTCCTCCAGCAAGACCCAGCACAGCGCCCGCTGACGCGGGTCCTCGCCGATCTGCTCCACGTCCAGCGCCACTTGCGTCACCTCCTGCAGGATCCGCTCACGCTGCTGGGCATCGAAGGCGCCCTGGGGAATCTTGATCAGGATGTTGGGCATTGCTATCACCACTCGAAGAAAAGATGAGCGGCTATTGAGCCTCTTGCCCCGCTCGGCCAACAGCGACCGATTCGACATCTTTCATGCATAATCGGCCAATGAACGATTTCACCGTCCTGCTGCTTCCCGGTGCCTTTGCCTCCAGCGTCGCCCTGACCCTGGACATATTGTCCTGCGCCGCCCTGCTGGCTCCGCGCCTGGGGCTGGGCGCGCCGCGCTGGCGGGTCTGTGCACTGCACGCTGGCCAGGTGCGCCTGGGGCAAGGCTTGCTGCTGGAAGTCGAGGCCCTGGACGCCACGGCCGACGACCGCTCCTGCTGGATTCTGCCGGGGCTGGGCCTCGACACCCCGGAAGCCATCGCCCAGCGCCTGCAGCATGCGGATGTGGCGCCCGTGCTCCAGGCCCTGCGCCATCACGTGCAGAGCGGCGCGCCAGTCGCGGCGTCCTGTTCCGCCGTGTTCCTGCTACAGGCCGCCGGGCTGCTGCACGGGCGCCGGGTGACCACCTCCTGGTGGCTGGCGCCGCTGCTGCAAGAGTGGGTCGCCGACTGCCACGTGGACCCGGATCAGATGGTCATCGTCGATCCGCCGCTGACCACCGCCGGTGCCGCCCTGGGCCAGTCCGACCTGCTGCTGCACTTGCTGCGCAGGCGCTTCTCCCCGGCCCTGGCGGACGCGGTCGGGCAGGTGCTGCTGATTGATCGACGCCAGTTGCAAGCGCCTTGTACGGTTCCGGCGATGATGGCCCAGGGCAACGCCCTGATCGGTCGTCTCAGCGCCCATATCGAAGCCTGCCTGCCGCGGCTGCCCAGCGTCGGCGAACTGGCGGCGCAGTTCGGCATGTCCGAACGCACCCTGGGCCGTCAGGTGCGCAAGGCCACCGGCCACAGCAGCTTGCGCCTGATCCAGCGCGTGCAACTGAACCGCGCCCGGGCGCTGCTGCAGAACAGCAAGTATTCGGTGGAAAGCGTCGCCGAACAGGTCGGCTATCAAGACGCCACCGCCCTGCGCCGGCTGATGCGCAAGCTGCTCAACGCCACGCCGCGACAGCTGCGTTGAACACCGACGCGCTACTGCCGCCCCGCCGCCTTTGCTACATTGCCCGCCCCCTTCCCCTGACAGGAAATCAGCCCTGACCATGGACATTCAGGAAATCCAGCGGCGCCTGGCCAAGCCGGCGCTGCAACTGATCCCCGGCGGCTTTCGCCCCACCCACAGTGACGAGGAAAGCTGGCTGGGCCGGGTGTTTCTGTTTCGCGAGGATGAAGAGCTGCCACGCAACAGCGCCGGGGAAACCCTGCTGCCGTTCGCCCAGTTGCATCTGCCGGCCCTGCCCTGGCACAGCCCGCTGCTGGAAGGCGTGCGGGTGCTCACGGTGTTCGTCGCCAACCCCTTCCCCGAGCCCCTGGAGCCCATGGGCGAGCGCTGGCTGATTCGCGAATACCGTGCCGAGGATGTCCTGGTACGCAAGGAACTGACCGCCCCGGGAGCCTTTCTCAAACCCTTCCCGCTCAAGGCCGAAGCCGTGCCTGCGGACTTTCCGCTGTGGGACGGCGGTGGCGTGCCGGAGGACCTGGAGCGGGAAATCCTCGAACTGGAAAACGCCGGGCAGATCGAGTGCTACTACGACCTGGTGAGCCATTGCTACCAGCACAAGCTCGGGGGCTACCCCTCGTTCTGCCAGTCGGGGATCGATGCCGGGGACGGTTTTGAATTCGTGATGCAGATTTCCTCCGACACCAAGATCAACCTCAACGTGGTGCACGGCGGCAGCCTGATGTTCTGGAAGCATCCCGGCAGCGGCGAATGGGCGCTGTACTACGACTTCTATTGAGGCCTACCGGCTAACATCGATTTCATCCAGCGGCGGATGAAATGCCCCGGCGCCGGGTGCATCATGGGCGCTGCCATTTTTCCGGAGACTTGCATGCCCATGCGCTCATTGCTCTTGCCCGCCGCCGCCCTGTCGCTGGGCTTGCTGGCGGCCACCGGCGCCGCCGCCGACGACCAATCGCAACTGATCGAGTCGATCAACGCCTACCGCAGCCAGCCGCAACGCTGCGCCAACCAGGCCTCCTCGGAGTTGCCGCCACTGGCCAGCGATCCGCGGCTGATCCTGCCGGTGGACAACATCGGCGACTTGCAACAGGCCATGTCCCGGGCGGGCTACCCCATGGTCAACGTGCAGGCCATCAGCCTCTCCGGGCCACGGGATGCCCAGGCGGCAATGCAGGCGGTGCGCGAGAGCTTCTGCCAGGTGGTGCTGGACCCGCAGTTCGTCGATATCGGCGTCAATCGCCAGGCCAACCAGTGGCGCATCGTGCTTGCCCGGCCGCTGCTGTCCGCGCGTCTCGGCGATTGGCAAGCCGAGGGCCAGCAACTGCTGGCCCAGATCAACACCGCCCGCAGCCAGCCGCGGCAATGCGGCGAGCAGCGCTTCGCCGCCACCGCGCCGCTGGCCTGGAACGCCACCCTGGGCAGCACCGCCGAAGCCCACAGCCGGGCCATGGCCAACCAGAACTACTTCGATCACAAGGACCACGACGGCCGCACCCCGGGCGACCGCGCGGAGCTGGCAGGCTATGCCGGCCAGCAGGTGGGCGAGAACATCGCCGCCGGCCAGGACAGCGTGCGCAAGGTGCTGGACGGCTGGCTGGCCAGCCCCGGGCATTGCGCCAACCTGATGAACCCGGCCTACCGCGAACTGGGCGCGGCCTATGCGGTGGACCCGAAAAGCGATGCCGGCATCTACTGGACGGCGATGTTCGGCGCGCCTTGAGCCCAGTGCCCGGGGCGTGGCCGCCACGCCCTGAAGCTGCAACCGGGCCTCCACGACAACGAAGGAACGACACCCACGCGCCCCGGCCTCTGCGATGCGAGGCCGGTTGGCCGGCGCAACCATCGGTCGGCCGTCCTCACGGTGCGCCCGGGTTTTCTATGCTTGTAGCCCTGCCTTCGGATCATTCGCTCTCCCTCACACAGGAACGCCGATCATGCAAACCTTCGGTTACGCAGCCCAGTCCGCCGGGGTTCCCCTGGCGCCTTTCACCTTCCAGCGTCGCGCCCTGCGCGCCAACGACGTGGCGATGGAAATCCTCTATTGCGGGGTCTGCCACTCCGACCTGCACCAGGCGCGCAACGACTGGGGCGCCAGCCGCTACCCCATGGTCCCGGGCCACGAGATCGTCGGCCGGGTCACCGCCGTCGGCCCCGAGGTCAAGCAGTACAAGGTCGGCGACAGCGTCGCCGTCGGCTGCATGGTGGACTCCTGCCAGGTATGCGACCAGTGCCGCAAGGGCGAAGAACAGATGTGCCGCGAGCACAATACCCAGACCTACAACGGCCTGGACCGCATCACCCGCGAGGTGACCTACGGCGGCTACTCCAAGCATCTGGTGGTACGCGAAGAATTCGTTCTGCGGGTGCCCGAGGGCCTGGACCTGGCCAAGGCCGCGCCGCTGCTGTGCGCCGGCATCACCACCTATTCGCCGCTGCGCACCTGGAATGTCGGGCCCGGCAGCCGGGTGGGGGTCATCGGCCTCGGTGGCCTGGGGCACATGGCGGTCAAGCTGGCGGTGGGCATGGGAGCCAAGGTCACGGTCCTCAGCCGCAGCGCCGACAAGCGCGCCGACGCCCTGGCCCTGGGCGCCGATGCACTGCTGGTGTCCAGCGACCCGCAGGCCATGGCCCGCGCCCAGTCGAGCTTCGACCTGATCATCGACACCATTCCGGTGCGCCACGACGTCTCGCCCTACATGCCCCTGCTGGACATCGACTGCACCCTGGTGATCGTCGGCCAGGTCGGGCCGATCGACGAACAACTGACCCTGCCCATGCTCCTGGGCCGGCGCCGGCTGGCCGGTTCACCCATCGGCGGCATTGCCCAGACCCAGGAAATGCTCGACTTCTGCGCGCGCAAGAACATCCTCCCGGACTGCGAAATGATCGCCATGCAGGACATCAACCAGGCCTTCGAACGCATGGAACGGGCCGATGTGCGCTACCGCTTCGTGATCGACATGGCGTCCCTGGGCAGCGGCGCCTGAAACCCGGCCTGGCACCAGCAGTGAACACTCGCAAGTGAATGAAGGGTCGATAGCGGCATCCATGCCTATTGCTTTGCACCGCCGTGTCGATAACCCGTCACACCGCTCCCTCTGGCGCGCCGCGGCCCGCATCCGGCCCGCGACGCAGCAGAGGGCGCGACCGACCTTCATTCGATAGCGAGACGATTCAATGGTTATGTTGCTGATCCTGTCAGGGCTGGCACTTACGGTGGCGATGCAGTTCGCGATTTTCTGCGTGGCCTTGAAGAATTCTTTGGGCAATGCCATCCTCAGCCTGTTCATTCCCTTCTATGTGTACGTCTATGCCAGGAAAGACCCGCAAGCCCGGCCCTTTCTCTGGGGCTGGTACCTGGGCATAGCACTGCTGGTCGCGGGGGTTCTGGCCTCGGCCTAGGGACCGCGCCACAGGCTGCACCTAGCCAGGCACAAAGCAAAAGCCCCGAACATTCGGGGCTTTTTTTCATCAGGCCTGCCTGCACCTCATTTGTTGGCCGCCATCTGCCCCGCTTCGCCCTGGCTCACCAGGGCCTTGAGCGATGCATCGAACTGCTTCAGCGCGTCGACCTGCAGTTCGGTCTGCTGATTGATCTGCGCCGCGATCTCCGGCGCCGCCTTGCCCCGAACCCAGACCGACGGCAGGACCTTGGCCTGGATGCCTTCGGCCTGGCCGATGTATTGCAGGTTGGCGTCATAGAACTTGGCGATAAAACGCGCTTCCACCTTGCTGTTGCCCTTGGTCACCAGCTGGTTGTAGGTGTCGAGCATCACCACCGCATCGGGGCGGGCCTGGACCAGCGCATCGAGGCTGTCATACAGCGTCACGCTGGCGAAGTGCTTCTGCAACGACGCCATTAACCAGTTGATCGCCCGCTGCGGGTCGGAGCTGTCGACAAAGGCCGCACTGATGCGCGGGTCGAGCCCGGCATTTTTCGCCCCGTTCAGCGCCACCGAGTGGTAGTGCTCCAGGTATTGCAGGGTATTGAGGGTGTTTTCGCTGTACAGCACCCCGACCGACTGGGCGTGCCGCAGATCGGCGCCGCTGTCGGCCATGGGCAAGAAGTGGCAGGACATGTCATCGGCGGCGAAGGCTGTCGCAGAAGCACCGGTTCCCGCGATCAAGACAACCACAAGGGTCAATAGAGTCGAGATTCTCATCGGGTGTTTCCTTCTGCAGCCAGCACGGTGTAAGCGCCATCTTCCTCCTTTGCTGGAAAAACGGAACCTGCACTTTTTGATGATAACTATCGATTGCAGCAATGATTGACAATCGGCCCCGATGCGCCACCACAGGTGCCCAGCCGATCGCGAGCGAAGATCGCAAAACCCTGTTTTTTTTGGCTTACAGCTCACCAGCACCCCGATAGAATCAAGCCCCCTTTTTCCGCAAGACGAGTCCGGACCATGGATGCTCACTCGATATTGACCTACACCCTGGTGGCGGCCATCGCCATCGCCAGCCCCGGTCCTGCCACCCTGGTGGCGTTGCACAACAGCGTGGCCTACGGCGCCAAGTCCACTATCTGGTCATCGTTGGGCAACGTCAGCGGGCTGTTCTGCATGTCTGCCGCGGCCATGCTCGGCCTCGGCGCGCTGATCGCCAGTTCCGAGTGGGTTTTCAATGCGGTGAAGATCGTCGGTGCCGGCTACCTGTTCTACCTCGGCGCCAAGCAGCTGTTCAGCAAGCGCCAGCTGCTGAGCGCCAGCAGCGCCGACAACGGCAAGCTCGCGCCGCCGCCACGCTTCAAACTGTTCAAGTCGGCCTTCCTGACCGCCGCCACCAACCCCAAGGCGACGATCTTCTTCACCGCGCTGTTCCCGCAGTTCATCGACCAGCACGCCGCGCTGCTGCCGCAGTTCTTCATCCTGACCCTGATCTTCATGGCCCTGTCGCTGATCTCCCTCAGCGTCTATGCGCTGCTCGCTTCCCGGGCCAAGGGCGTGTTGACCCGCCCGGCGCTGTCCAAGTGGGTCAATCGCGTAGTGGGTTCGACCTTCATCTTCTTCGGCACCAGCATCCTGGCCATGCGTCGGCAAACGGTCTGAGCCCTCAGACGCGATGCAAATAGACCTGCTCAAGGAATCGCTGCTGGGCCACTGGGAAACCACTGCCGGCGTGCTGCAATGCGAATTGCAGTTCGGCAGCCGCCTGATCTACGTCCAGCACCCCAGCAACGAACCGCCCCAGCGCCGGCTCACGGCCGCGCAGCAAGGGGTGCAGGCCGTCTGGGATGACATCCCCCAGGCCCTGGCCTTTGCCGAGCGCCTGTGCGTACCCGGCATGCGCAAGGCCTGGCAGCTGTACGCACAAGGCCTGCTGTCGTGCCCGCCACTGGAGGTCTACTCGATTCATTTCCAGATCAACAGCCCTTACCCGTCCTACACCATTTCCCAGAACCCGGATTTCGACTGGGAGACCAGCCTGACGGTGGAGGACGAGCAGGGACAGGTGCACCGCCTGTCTCTGGCCGAGTACGAACCTGGGGAAGACTTCTGGTTGAGCGTGCGGCGCCTGGGCGCCGGCCAATTCCAGAGCGATACCTGATCAGCCCTACTTTTTCTGCAAGGCCTTGAGCCGGATGCTGGCGCGCTGCACGGCGGCCATCTTTTCCGGGCGCTTCATGCGCTTCCATTGGCGGATGTCGTCCTTGCTGCGCCCGCAACTCAGGCACAGGTCGCCACTGAGCCGGCACAGGGCGATGCACGGATTGTCGATTTCCTTGGCCATGGCTCAACCCCGCCCCGGGCGCAGGCGCTTCAGGCGTTGCGCCCAATCGCCAGCATTGATCCGCCGGCATTGCTCTTCGCTGTCGAAAAACACATGGCTCGCCAGCGGTTCGAGGTGAACCCCGGCTTCGCCCAGGGCCCGGGCCGTCAGCTCGATCATCCGCGCGCCCTGGCCCGCCGCCAGGGCCTGCTCCTTGTGGGCTTGGGTGTCGAAGATCCAGGCCACCACCAGGCTTGCCGGAAACGCGGCGTAATCCACCTCGTGGGTCAGCCAGGAAAAACCGATGATCTCTGCCTTGGCGGCCTCGCAGGCTTGGGTCAGGGTGGCGGCCAGCAGACGCTCCATGGCGGCCTGCTGGCGTTTGTTCAATGGCATGACGACCCTCAACAGGCAAAAAAGGCCGCACACGATACCTCAAGTGTTTCACTCAGGACGCATCTTTGCGTCTAGGCTTGAGCCCTCCTGCGTACCGTCAAGGAAGAACGATCATGTCTCGCCCCTCCCTCACACTGCTCCTGGCCGCGATCCAGCTCGCCTGCGGCACCGCCATGGCCGCCACGGGCGCTCCGGTGGCCGACGCCATCTGGTTCAACGGCCCGATCATCACCATCGACGACCAGCACCCCAATGCCCAGGCCGTGGCGGTGAAGGACGGCAAGATCCTCGCCGTGGGCGACAAGCAACGAGTGCTGAAGAACCAAGGCCCGGCCACGCAGATGCTCGACCTCAAGGGCGCCACCCTGCTGCCGGGTTTCATCGATCCCCACGGCCATGTGTCGATGGTCGGCTTCCAGGCCGCCAGCGCCAACCTGCTGCCACCGCCGGACGGTGCCAACAACAGCATCCCCAAGCTTCAGCAAACCCTGCGCGACTTCGAGCAGCAGTCGCCGATCCCCAAGCAGTTTGGCGTGCTGTTCGGCTTTGGCTATGACGATTCCCAACTTCAGGAGCAGCGTCATCCGACCAAGGACGAGCTGGACGCGGTGGCCAAGGACGTCCCCATCGCCATCGTCCACCAGTCCTCGCACCTGGGGGTGCTCAACAGCAAGGCCCTGGAACTGGCGAAGATCGACGCCTCGACCCCTAACCCGGAAGGCGGGGTGATCCGTCGGGTCGAGGGCAGCCAGGAACCCAACGGCGTGCTGGAGGAAAACGCCTTCTTCAATGCCCTGATCAAGATCTTCCCCAAGCTCAGCGCCGACCAGGCGGTGGACATGCTCAGCGCCGGGCAGAAGCTGTACATCAGCTATGGCTACACCACCCTGCAGGACGGCCGCTCCTCTGCGGACCAGATCAAGACCGCAATCAAGGCCGCAGGCGAAGGCAAACTGCTGGCGGACATCGTTTCCTACCCGGATATCCTCACCCCCGGCACCCGGGAAACGCTGGTCGCGCCCTGGTATCACCCGAGCAACCAGCCAGTGGTGTACAACCAGCACTTTCGCATCGGCGGGGTCAAGCTGACCCTGGACGGTTCGCCCCAGGGCAAGACCGCCTGGCTGAGCCAGCCCTACTTCAAGCCGCCCCAGGGCCAGGACGCCAGCTATGCCGGCTATGGCGTGATCAAGGACGCCGACGCCCTGGCCATCTACAAGGAAGCCCTGGCCAACCGCTGGCAGATCCTCTCCCACACCAACGGCGACCGGGCCATCGACCAGTTGCTGAGCTCGATGCGCGCCGCGGAAAAAGCCTACCCCGGGGTCGATGTACGTCCGGTGATGATCCACGGCCAGACTCTGCGCCAGGACCAGGTGGCCGAGCTCAAGCAACTGAAGATCTTCCCGTCACTGTTCCCCATGCACACTTATTACTGGGGCGACTGGCACCGCGAATCGGTGCTGGGCCCGGAACGTGCGCAAAACATCTCGCCGACCCAATGGGTGCTCAAGGCCGGGATGAAATTCACCACCCACCACGATGCGCCGGTGGCCCTGCCGGACTCCATGCGAGTACTGGCGGCCACAGTCAATCGCACCACCCGCAGCGGCTATGTGCTGGGCCCGGACCAGCGAGTGACGCCTCTGCAAGCGCTCAAGGCCATGACCCTGTGGTCGGCCTACCAGCACTTCGAGGAGGATCGCAAAGGTTCCATCACCCCGGGCAAGCTGGCGGACTTCGCCGTGCTCTCGGCCAATCCGCTGACCGTGGCGCCCGCGACCCTGAGCGAGATCCAGGTGCTGAAGACGGTCAAGGAAGGCCGGGTGATCTATGAGCGGCCCGCCCAGGTGGCGCTGCGACCAGCGCCGCTGGGCATGCATGGCGACCCGTCGCTGCCGCGGCCCGCGGGCATCAAGGCGGTGGTCCAGGGCGACGGCGATCTGGGGCCGGCGCTGGAGGTGATCTATGACCGGCTGGCGCCGGCGCAGCCTTGAAAGCGCCGGGACCCGGCCCCGAGCCGCGGCTTGCTGGCGGCTGAACCCGAACGGGCCGGTTGAACGCGGCGCCCCGCGGTTCAGCGCGCGCCAGCTCGCGCCTACAGGAGCTTGCTGCCCAGGGCGCTGGACAGCACCTCGTCATGCCCATAGATGTCCGGGGCGTACAGCAACTGCCCATGGCTGTCGGCCTGGACAGTCCAGTAGCTGAGCAGGATCGGCACCGGCTTGGCCAGGCGGAACTCATGGGTCAGGCCGGTGGCCAAGAGGTCGTTGGTGCGCAGCCGTTCCGCTGGACTCAGCAGCCAGTCGCGCAGTTGCAGCGCCTGTTCGACCCGCACGCAGCCGGAGCTGAAGGCCCGCGGCCCCTTGCTGAACAGGGCCTGGCTCGGGGTGTCGTGCAGGTACACCGAGAACGGGTTGGGAAAGCGGATGGCGATGCGTCCCAGGGGGTTGCGCGGCCCCGCGCCCTGGCGCAGGAGGATGTTGCCCGGGCGCTCCCAGTCGATGTCCTCGGCGGCCAGGGGCTGGCCATTGGCGTCCAGTACCTGCAGGTTCTGGCGGTCGAGGAAGCCCTGGTCACGGCGGATCTCCGGCAGCTTGTCTTCCTTGAGGATGGTCGGCGGCACGGTCCAGGTGGGGTTCAGGGTCAGGCGCGTGACCTGGGATTTGAGCAACGGGGTCTGGCGCTCGGCGCGGCCGACCTGGGTGCGGGTCTGCCAGACCACCGCGTCGTCCTTGTAGAGGGTCAACTGCGCCGCGGCGACATTGACCAGGACGATGTTCGGTTCGAAATCCTGGGCCAGCCAGCGCAGGCGTTCAAGGTTGATGCGCAACTGCTCGCGGCGCTGGGCCGGACTGACGTTGAGCTCCTTGAGGGTGCCCGCGCCGATCACGCCATCGGCCTGCAGCGAGTGACTGAGCTGGAAGTTTTTCACGGCGCTCACCAGCTCACTGCCGTAGGTATTATCCGCACTGACCTCTGGGCTCGGCAGCAGGCCGCCGCGGTACAGGCGCAGGGCCAGGTCGGGGACGCGCTTGTCCTGCATGTCCGGACGCAGCAACGGGCCGCCGGCCACTGCCGGCCATTGGGGCAAGGGTTGCTGGCGAAGCCGGGCATAGGCCTGGCGCAGGTTGCGGTACTGCTCAAGGTTGGGCCGGGCCTGTTCAAAGGCCGTGGCCAGATGCTCGATGCCCGGCACGGCCAGCGCCAGCAACGCCGCCTGGCGATCGTCCGGCAGCGGCTGGGCTCGCCACAGGGGTTCGAAGCGGGTCTGCGACAGGCGTCCGTAACGCAGGTCCTGCAAGGCTTGCAGGTACTGCTGGCTGATTTCGATGTCGTGACACGGGTCGGCCGCCGGGCTGTTCGACGGCAGGCGGTAATGGCCAGGGTCCAGACCGTCGTCCACCAGTTGCGCCAGCTGCGCCTGCAGGTCGGCCAAGCGTCCTTCGACGCCCCACAGCGGCTGCTCGCCCTGCTGCTGGTAGAAACCCTGCAACAGCTGCTGCCGGGCAGGATTCACGCGCGTGGCCAGGGTCGGACACGCCACCGCCAGTTGGGTCAGCGCCTGTTGCATCGGACTCGCCGGCAGCGGCGCCTGCTCCCCGGCCAGCGCGACCAATGGCGCAGCGAGCAAGCACAGGCTCAAGTAACATGCGTGTTTTTTGAACAACTGCTTTACTCCAATCCGTGGCCATCCACTTGACGGCCAATCGTTACCGCAGATGGGGAAGTCAATCAGGCCCGGGCCTTGAATATATAGACCAGCCCGCCGGGGGAACGACAGGATGTCGGGAGCCAAAGTGACCATGGGGATGCACTATACATGTTGACCTTCTTGTGCCGATTCTGCCTGGCGGCCATTGCCCTGGGCGCCATTTGCAGTCCTTCTTTCGCCGCCAACAAACCTCGCCCCGCCGCCAGTCCCGCGCTGTACGCCAGCCTCGCCCACGCCGCGCCGGAACTCAATCCCCAGGCCCTGAAAAGCGCCCTCAGCGCCATGCAATGCGCGGTCGCCAGTGGCGCCCGCCAGGCCCGGCACCTGGCGGTGATCGACTACTCGCAACCGTCCACCGCCCGGCGCCTGTGGATCTTCGACCTGCGCAGCAAGAAACTGGTGCTGCGCGACCTGGTGGCCCACGGCCAGAAGTCCGGGGAAAACTTCGCCACCCAGTTCTCCAACCGCCTGGGCAGCTACCAGTCCAGCCTGGGCCTGTTCCGCACCCAGGAAAGCTACGAAGGCAGCCATGGCTACTCGCTGCGCATGGACGGCCTGGAGCCCGGCTTCAACGACCGGGCCCGGGACCGCGACATCGTGATCCATGCCGCCGACTACGTGAACCCCTTGTGGAGCCAGCGCCAGGGCCGCATCGGCCGCAGCCAGGGCTGCCCGGCGGTGCGCCCGCAAGTGGCGCGCCAGGTGATAGACAAGCTCAAGGATGGCCAGTTCATGTTCTCCTGGTACCCGGACCAGCGCTGGCTGAAATCCTCGGCCTACCTCAACTGCCAGCCGCGTCAGGTGGCGAGCATCCTCAGTGCCAATGGCGGCTGAACAAACGCGCTGAACGCAGCGGCCAGCCCGCTGCCGGGTTGCGCCGAGCGCCGGCGGCGAGATACCGTTGCCGACCTGGAACGCCACCTCGCCCGAGCCGGACCTCATGCCTTCAGCGCACTCCCTGCTTCTCCATCATCCCGGACCACGCCCGGCGTTCTACCGGGTTGCCGAACACCTGTGGGGTGCCGGCTGCAACGTGGACTCCGATGGCGACAGCCGAACCGCCGACGATGAGCAGTGGACCGAGCTGACCCTGATACTGCGCGACTCCAGCCAGCAACGGCTGGACATCGATCCACTGTCCCTGACGCCCCTGGTCTTGCTGATCCGCGCCTCAGAGGCGGGTCTAGGCGAAAGGGCCGCGCACTTCATCCAGTCGGTGGCAGGCGGCACACTCCAGGCACACATCAAGGACCGATAAGGATCGGGCCCTGCCCCCCCCGGCAGTTGCCCTCCTTTCAATACTGGCAGCGCTCTAATGAATCCACCCGAGATCGACTTTTTCCCCGACTTCATCACCGACCCGCAACGGCTGTTCAACCACCTCAAGCATGACGTGCAGTGGGACGAGCGCATGCGCGCACGCAAGACCGCCAGCTTCGGCGCGCCCTATGACTACTCGCAGATCACCTACCCGGCGGTGCCGATGCCCGAGGCGCTGGAACAGCTGTGCGGGCCGATCGAGCAGCTGCTGGGCTTTCGCCCCAACAACTGCCTGCTCAACTTCTACCCGGACGGCCAGTCCTCCATGGGCTTTCACTCCGACGCCAACGAGCAACTGGTGGAAGGCACCGGGGTGGTGATCGTCTCCCTGGGTCACGCCCGGGTCATGGTCTTTCGCCACAAGGAAAGCGGCGCCACCTTCGACTACAGCCTGGCCAGCGGCTCGCTGCTGCACATGTCCGACGAACTGCAGAAACACTGGCTGCACGCGATTCCCAAGGCGCCGGATGCGGGCGAACGCATCAGCCTGTCGTTTCGCCAGCTCAAGACCGCGTAGTGCTGGACTCGGTCAGGATCGGCCCTTGACTCAAGGGCCGCGCCATCGACAATGCCCGGCTGTGATCACCGCTCGAATAGAGGCCCCATGCAGTTGCTTCCCTGGTCCTACGCCTGCCCCGAAGGCTTCACCCTGCGCGGCCTGCGCTCCGCACCTTCGGGTAAACCCCTGCTGCACTTTCTCCACGGCAACGGCTTCTGCTCCATGGCCTATCGTCCACTGCTGGCCTTGCTGGCCGAGTCCTTCGACTTGTGGCTCAGCGATGTCCAGGGCCATGGCGACAGCGATCATGGCGGCCCGTTCCGCGGCTGGAACCGCACTGCACAGCTGGCCGCCGAAGCGTTCGAAGCCGGACGCGGGGCCTACGCCGACGTGCCCTGCTACGCCGTCGGCCACAGCTTTGGCGGAGTGCTCACCAGCCTGATCCTGGCCGAACGCCCGCAGCTGTTTCGTAAGGCGGTGCTGCTCGATCCGGTGATCTTCAGCCCATCGATGATCAGTTCCCTGAGGCTGCTGTCGGCCCTGAGCCTCAATCGCCGCCACAGCCTGGCGCGCAAGGCCGCCGCCCGGCGCCAGCACTGGCCGGACCGCGCCGCGGCCAGGGCCAGCCTGGTCAACCGGGGAATCTTCAAGGGCTGGAGCGAAGACGCCCTGAATGCCTATGTCGAGCACGCGCTCAAGGACGATGGCCAGGGCGTGGCGCTCAAATGCGCTCCCGAGCGCGAGGTGGACATCTTCAGCAGCTTCCCCCGGCACCTGTGGCGTTCCCTGCGTCAAGTGCAGACCCCGAGCCTGGTGATCCACGGCCGCGACAGCTACCCCTACGTGGCCCGTTCGGTGAAACGCTGGGCAACCATCAATCCCCACCTGAGCACGCAAGTGATCGAAGGCCAACACTGCTTCATGCAAGTCGACCCGGCAGCCAGCGCACGGGCCATCCTCGGATTTCTACGCCACGAAGGCCGCTGAAAACCCCGCTGCCAGCCCCCCAGAATAGATGTCACCGTGATATCATTGCCCGGTTTTCCAGACCGGGCCGTGCATCCCGATCACCCTGGAACCCCTGGACAAGGCGCCGCCCAGACGCGCCTGCCACCCCCTGCCTTGTGTGCAAAAGACCGACGGCGCCATGGAGCCTGCTCCAGCGCGCGCCGCATTGATGCAAACCGCGATGCCCGTCGCCGGTTGTACTTTTTGCCGCCACAAGGAACACAGTCATGCTCTTGAGAACGATGAACATTTCCCGCCGCGCAGGGTTCAGCTTCGCCCTGATCGCCCTGCTGGCACTGGGCCTGGGGGGCTTCTCATTGCTGGAAATGCAGCGCATGAACCAGCAATCCCTTGAGGTCGACCAGAACTGGCAGCCTTCGATCGTCGCCGCCAACGCCCTGGCCCTGACCAGCACCCAGATCCGCACCATCACCCTGCGCATGCTGGTGGTCCGTGACAACAACGATGTACAGGCGCTGCTCACGCGCGTCGGCGAGCTCGACGAGCAGCTCAGCCACCAGCAGGGCGTCTACGAAAAACTGATCACCGAAACCGAGGAACGCGCAGCCTATGAACGCTTTCTCAGCGCCAAGGAGGCCTACAGCAAGGATCAGCATCAGGTGGTGGAGCGAGTGCGCCAGGGGCAGAAGGAAGCCGCCATCGGTATCGTCGACGCCGGCCCTTACCTGGCCAACGCCGACGCCATGCTCAAAGAGCTGCTGAAGATCATCGACATCAACACCCGCGGTGGCGTCGCCGCGGCCGAACACACCAGCGAGGTGTTCCAGGGTGCGATCGCCATGGTCGCGCTGATCATGCTGGTGGTGGTGACCCTGACCATCGCCCTGGCCCTGCTGCTGACCCGCAGCATCGTGCAGCCCCTGGGGCAGGCAGTGGCGGTGGCGGAAACCATCGCCAACGGCAACCTCGGGCAGAGCATCACGGTCAGCGGCAAGGACGAACCGGCGCGCCTGCTGCAAGCCCTGCAGACCATGCAGGCGAGCCTGCGCGGCACCCTGCAACGCATTGCCGACTCCTCCAACCAGCTGGCCTCGGCCGCCGAAGAACTGCACGCGGTCACCGAACACTCCAGCCAAAGCCTGCACCAGCAGAGCAATGAAGTGGAACAGGCCGCCACCGCCGTCAACGAAATGACCGCCGCCGTGGAAGAAGTGGCGCGCAACGCCGTGAGCACTTCGCAAGCCTCCCAGGAAACCGACCGCACCGCCCACCACGGCCGCGAGCAGGTACAGCACACCGTGGACTCCATCGGCCAACTGGCGACGGACGTGACCCAGACCTGTGAACGGGTCGAGCACCTGGCGGTGGACGTGCGCAATATCGGTCAGGTCCTGGAAGTGATCCGCTCGATCGCCGAACAGACCAACCTGCTGGCCCTCAATGCCGCCATCGAAGCCGCCCGGGCCGGGGACGCCGGACGCGGCTTTGCCGTGGTCGCCGACGAAGTGCGGGCCCTGGCCCATCGCACCCAGCAGTCGACCCAGGAAATCGAAGGCATGATCAACACCATCGAGGAAGGCACCGAGGGCGCGGTCAGCGCCATGCGCAACAGCAACGAGCGCGCCCACCTGACCCTGGAAGCGGCCCGCGCCTCGGGGCTGGCCCTGGACCAGATCACCCAGGCCATCACCATGATCAACGAGCGCAACCTGGTGATCGCCAGCGCCAGCGAAGAGCAGGCCCAAGTGGCCCGGGAAGTGGACCGCAACCTGATCAATATCCGCGACCTGTCGACCCAGACCTCGGCCGGGGCCAACCAGAGCAATGCCGCCAGTCAGGAACTGTCGCGCCTGGCGGTGGACCTGAACGCTCTGGTGAATCAGTTCAAGCTCTGAAAAGGCAGCGGCAAGCTTCGAGCGGCAAGCTTCAAGTTCAAAGCTTGCCGCTTCAGAACGCGTAACGCTCAATCACTTGTCGGACGTTGGCCAGGGCCAGGCCCAGATCGGCCATGTCCACCGAGCCCAGCGCCAGGCGAATGGCGTGGGGCACCGGCCCGGCGCCGACAAAGGGCTCGGCGGTGGACACCGAGACGTTCTCGCGCAGCAGTGCCATGACCACCTGATCGGCCCGGACTTCCTCGGGCAACGGCAGCCAGAGGAAGTAGGCGTTCGGATGGCTGACATAGGCCAGCCCGGCCATGACCTCCCGAGCCAGGGCCTGACGGGCCCTGGCATCCTCGCGTTTTGCCTGCTCCAGCCGCGCCACGCTGCCATCCTCGATCCAGGCGCACGCCAGGGCGGTCATCACCCCCGGAGTGTTCCAGGTGCTGGCACGGATCGCGCGCTCGATCGGCGCCACCCACTTCAACGGCGCCACCACGTAACCGACCCGCAGGCCGGTGGCCACGTTCTTCGAAAAACCCGAGACATACACCGTAAGATCCGGCGCCAGGGCGGCCAGGGGCGGCGGCGGGTTGGGCGCCAGGAAGGCGTAGGCGGCGTCTTCGATGATCAGCAACTCGCGGGCCCGGGCAATGGCCACCAGCCGCTGGCGCCAGGCCAGGTCCAGCACCCAGCCCATGGGGTTGTGCAGGGTCGGCATGGCGTACACCGCCCGCACCCGTCGCCTTCGGCACAGCGCCTCGAGAGCGTCGAGGTCCGGACCCTGCTCACTCAGGGCAATGGCCACCAACTCCAGCCCGTGGGCCTCGGCCACCAGCTTGAAGCCGGGGTAGGTCAAGGCATCCACCGCCACCACATCACCGGGCTTGAGCAGGGCCATCACCGTGGTCGCCAGGCCATGCTGGGCGCCGCTGACCATCAGCACCTGCTCGCCATCCACCGTCAGCCCGCAGCCGGCGAGGTAACGGGCCAGCGTCGCCCGTTCATGGGCGCGCCCGGCGTGAGGCTGGTAGCGCAGCAAGGCCTCCAGATCGCCGGCCAAGGCCAGTTGGCGCAGGGCACTGCGCAACAGCTCGGCCTGCCCGGGCAGCGCCGGGTAGTTGAAATTCAGGTCCAGGGTGCCCGCCGTGGTGGCCGGCTGATCCACCCCCTGCCCCGGAGGCAGGGCGGTTTCCCGAACATAGGTGCCGCGCCCGGCTTCGCCGCTGACCAGGCCCATGGCTTCCAGCTCGGCATACACCCGGGACGCGGTGACCAGCGCCAACCCCTCCTGCGCCGCCAGTTGGCGGTGGGTCGGCAGGCGAGTGCCGGGGGCCAGCACTCCGGCGCGGATATCGGCGGCAAAGGCGTCCACCAGTTGCTTGTAGCGAGCACGGGCCATAGGGCGTTGTATCCATGACAATTTTTTGATTGTGCTGATTTTCAATCCTAGGATGCCTTCGACACAAGCTCCGCCGCGGCGGCCTCCCACCTCTTGAGCTCTCCCCCAATGGCACGAACATCGAACCTGCAATCAACCGCCCAGGCCCGCTCCACCCGCGGCTGGCTCAACGGCTTTATCGGCGTGCTGATCTTCAGCGGCTCGCTGCCGGCCACCCGGGTCGCGGTGCTGGAGTTCGAGCCGTTGTTCCTCACCGTGGTCCGGGCCAGCCTCGCCGGGCTCCTGGCCCTGTGCCTCCTGCTGCTGTTCAAGGAAAGGCGCCCGAGCACCGCGCAGTTGCTGCCCCTGGGCATCGTCGCCCTGGGGGTGGTCCTGGGCTTTCCATTGCTGACCGCCCTGGCCCTGCAATACGTGACCTCGGCCCACTCCATCGTGTTTCTCGGCCTGCTGCCTCTGGCCACGGCGGTGTTTGGCGTGTTGCGTGGCGGCGAGCGACCGCGCCCGGTGTTCTGGCTGTTTTCGCTGCTGGGCAGCCTGCTGGTGGTGGGCTATGCCCTGTCCCAGGGCCTGACGGCCTCGCCGCGGGGTGATGCGCTGATGCTCCTGGCGGTGCTGGTCTGCGGCCTGGGTTATGCGGAAGGCGCCAAGCTGTCGCGGACCCTGGGCGGCTGGCAGGTGATCTGCTGGGCCCTGGTGCTGTCGTTGCCGATCATGGCCGCACTGACCCTGTTGAGCGCCCCGCCCCACTTCAGCGGCATCAGCCCGCCGGCCTGGTTCAGCCTGGGCTACGTCTCGCTGTTCAGCATGCTGATCGGGTTTGTCTTCTGGTACCGCGGCCTGGCTCAAGGCGGCATCGCCGCGGTTGGCCAATTGCAATTGCTGCAGCCGTTTTTCGGCCTGGCCCTGGCCGCCGGCCTGCTGCACGAACAGGTCAGCCTGGGCATGCTCGGGGTCACTCTGGCGGTGATCCTCTGCGTGGCCGGGGCCAAGCGCTGGGCCCAGTGACAGAAACGACAGTGGCAGGCTCAAGAGGCCTGCCACTGCTTGCGCCTTACCTGGCGGCGGGTGCTGCAAACGGCTTGGGGGTCTAGGTCGGAGAGATAGTGGCAAGCGCACCGATCGCGATGGTCAAGGCTAAAAATCCAAACAAGAAAAACGCCATCTTAGTCATCAGGCCTCCTGAACAGTAGGTATGCGGTGCAGCGGGCCCGGTTTCCAGCCGGGAGGCCGGACGGGCGCGCCATTTTCAAACCTCGGCTGTTCTGATAACAGACGCAGATACGCAAGAAAAATACGGATCAGAAGGATCGGCCCAGCCTCGCTCGCCGAGCCCAGGGCGCCTGTGTAACGCTAGCGCCGGGCCAGCTTGTAGCGCACACAGTCGTCGTAGAAGCTTTTGCGCAAGGCCTCGGGCCTGATCCGCGACGCACTGTCGTAGGTCTGCTCGGTGATCCCCAGGGCCATCATGCGCATCCAGCCCTTGCTGAACTTGTAGGTCTGGATCTTCTGCCGCGCCGCGTACAGCGACACCCCGGACAATTTCAGCTCCTGGGCCCGAGCAGCGGTGCCTGCGCCCCAACTGCAGACATAACGGTCATTGGCCGCCAGCTCCCGGGCCTGGGCCGCGCAAGCCCCGCCCAGCAGGGCAAAGGACGTCAGGGTAATCAACACATGGCGCATTTTCGGTCACCTAACCACCTGAAAATAAAGCGATTTTGGCGACATTTCAGACTGTCCGGGGCCAGTATTCTGACTGACCAATCAAGGCAAAATGCCTGCCGATACTGGCCACCCAGGCGATCCCCCCAATGGCGGCTCAGTTGCCCGAGGCCGATACAGCGCAGCATGACAGCCGCGCGCCGCGCTGCTCGCCAGTATTCCCACGAGGAATGCCGGGATAAAAATCGCGCATTGTATTTATCGGACAGGATCTCTTAGCGTGTCGGCTCCCCCTATGGAGATACCGCCGTGACCGCTTCCCGCCCGCGCCTGTACGTCGATGCCCAGTTCACCAGCCCCTATGCCCTGTCCGTGTTCGTGGTGCTGCGGGAAAAGGGCATCGACTTCGAACTGCTGCCGATCGACCTGGAGACGGCCCAGAACCGCGCAGAGGACTACGCCCGACTGTCGCTGACGCAGCGGGTGCCGACCCTGGTGCATGAAGGCTTTGCCCTGTCCGAATCCTCGGCCATCACTGAATACCTGGAGGAGCTGTTCCCCGAACCTGCGGTCTATCCCCAAGACCTGCAACAGCGAGCCAAGGCCCGCCAGGTCCAGGCCTGGCTGCGCAGCGACTTGCTGCCGATCCGCCAGGAGCGCTCGACCCTGGTGGTGTTCTATGGCTGCAAGGGCGAGCCGCTGTCGCCCCAGGCCGAAGCGGCGGCGAGCAAGCTGATCGAGGCCGCTCAAGCGCTGTTGGCGGAGGGCCGCGACTGCCTGTTCGGCCAGTGGTCGATTGCCGATGTCGACCTGGCGCTGATGCTCAACCGACTGATCCTCAACGGCGACCCGATGCCGGCGAACCTGGTGGACTATGCCCGGCGCCAATGGCAACGGCCGGCGGTACAGGAATGGCTGCGGTTGCCACGCCCGGCGCTGTAGCGGCCGGCCGATAGCGCCAGGCCTTCAGGCCTGGGGCTGACGCAAGTAGGCCAGCATGTGCTGGGCATAATCGGCCTTGCCCAGCGGCACACCGTTATGCCGCAGAATGTTGTAGGCCGTGACCAGATGGAAATAGAACTGCGGCGTCGCCCAGTTGCGCGCGAATTCTGCGCCGGTCATGTCGAAGGCAATGCCGTTGTGCAGCTCGATGGCGATGGTTCGCTGGCCGCTGTTGTCGATCAGCTCGCGGTCCGCCGCCGCCAGGAACGCCAGGGTGTCGTCGATCAGTGCCCTGGCCTCGGCCATGCTGGCCGGCGCCTGCAACGCAGTCAGCGGCTGCCCGCTCAGGCGCTGGACCGCTTCGCGGGCCTGGGTGCAGGCAAAACGCACCTGGGCCGCCAGGTCATACATGTCCGGTGCCAGCCGCGATTGCAACAGCACCTGGGGTTCGACCCCCCGCTCCCGGGCCTGCTCTTCGCCCTTGGCGAGAAAGCCCTCCAGGGCGCGCAGCATCTGGGCGAAACAGGAAACGGTGATTGCGTGGATCGACATGGGTGTTCCTCGATGAGATCAAGACACAGGGGCCGGTTGTTGCCCGTCGCCCCGCCATAAAAGCCGATGGATCCTAGCAGATGTTCCCCCTCTCTCAAGCCGCGGACAACGCCAGAACAGTACCCCTGGGCCGATCCGGCTGGTATGGTGCGGCCCTTGAAAAACACACCGCCAGACACTGAGGAAAATGCCCTTGAGCAGTGAAGCAAAAATGACCGGGGACCTGTTCGAAGTCGACAAGCGCCTGGCCCTCAAGCCCATCGTCGATTTCAACAGCTACCTGCGCGCGGCCTTCGCCGACGGCCCTTGCTCCTGCGGTCGTTGCGTCGCCAGCCAGGGTGACGAAACCGGCTACGAGCACCCGCACAGCTTCAACTTTGCCGGCAAGGTCGCCAACCGCCGCTTCGCCACCACTGCCGGCAGCGACGTGCTGCTGGCCCTGAAAAAGGCCTGGTTGTCCTTCACCAAGGCCGAACTGCCAGCGAGCGGCGCGCTGGACCTGGCGACGGTCAAGGACTTCGTCGAGCCCGAACTGCACAAGCGGCTGGTGCCGCTGTTCGTCGCCAGCGGCCTGACCCGCGAAGTGGACGGCCAGTTGCAGATTCAGGCGCAAGTGGCGGCTTGAGACAAGCCTCACGCCTCTGCCGCGAGCACAGAGGCGTGCGACCTAGAGCCAGCGCCGCACGCGCTGTCGATACGCCGCAAAATCCGCACCAAACAACCGCCCGAGCGCCCGTTCTTCGGGAGCGATCTGCAAGCGGTTCATGTACAGGACAAACCCCAGGACGCCCAGCAGCACCAGGGGCGAGGCCAGGTACAGCCCCCAGGCCAGCAACCACAGGGCAAAGCCGACATACATCGGGTTGCGGGTGTAGCGGTAGACGCCCGACGTCACCAACGCCGAAGCCGCTTCGGGCTTCAAGGGGTTGACCGTGGTCCGGGCGCGCCGGAACGAGATTCCGCCTGCCAGCACGAACAGCAGCCCCGCCCCGATCAGCGGCAGCGCCAACAGCAGGCGTGTACCCCATGCCAGGTCAAGCCCCGGCAGCCCCAGCGATGCACCGCCCATCAGCCCGCCGAACACCAGCGCCACCAGCGGGGGCGGAACCTTGTTTTCCAGTGCCTGCAGCATGATTCTTCCCTCGACATGTTGTGCAATAGACAGGCGACGGATCTCTGGCCCCAGAGGTTGCCCGTCACCCGCCACAGCTTACCGTCGCTCCATGATGCGACAAGAAATTCCTGGGAAGCCGGCACTGCCCACTTGAGCATCAGCGCGCATTTGTACATCCTCCAGGCCTCGATCCGCTTGTCCGGATCCACTCTGGGCACCCACTGAACCGTTTTTGCGCTGTCGACCCTGAAACCTCGGAATCCCTCACAACATGCAAATCCCCCATCAAGGCAGTTGCCTGTGCGGCGCGGTGACTTATCAAGTGTCCGGCGCGCTGAAAGCCGTCACCCACTGCCACTGCCGCAAGTGCCAGAAAGGCCATGGCGCGGCCTTTGCCTCCTACGCCAGCACGCCGCGCGAGAATCTGCACGTCAGCGACTCCGGCGCAGCCCTCAAGGGCTATGAGTCCTCCCCCGGCGTGCTGCGCCAGTTCTGCGGCGGCTGTGGCTCATCGCTGTTCTGGCAAGAGACGGGAGGCGAATACGCGCAGTGGATTTCAATCGCCATCGCCACCCTGGATACGCCATTCACGGCCCCCAAGCAGAAGCACCATTGCGTGGCCATGAAGGCCAGCTGGCACCAGATCTGCGATCAATACCCGCAAGTCCCCTGACTGCTCGACCCGCCGCTAGCGCGCTGCCAGATCCTTGGGTTTGTAGAACAGGAAGTTGCCGATTTCGCGGGTCTTGATATAGCTCTTGGCCCACTGCGGTGAAACGCTGCGGTCGTGAAAGTACAGGGCGCCACCGGTGCGGTCCTGGAGCTGCTGATTCAGCGCCTTGCGCGCAATCTCCTTGGCCAGGCTGTAACGCCCCTCCTCCTGCACCTGATCCGGGCGACCATCGCACCACCAGGAGAACTGGCACGGACTTTTTTCCGAGCCCTGCTTGACCACTTCGCACACGGTAGACGGAAAACCTTCATGGCCCAGGCGGTTCAGGACCACATCGGCCACCGCTTCCATATCGGCAGACTCACCCCCTTTGGCTTCCCAATACAGGGTCCGCGACAGACAGGTGATGGCATCGTCCACCGGTGCCTGCCCGGCGGGATCCACGGCCTGGACTTCCGTCCTGGTGATGGGGGCCGCCTGGGGCTCGGCCTTGGGGCTCTGTTTGTCCGCAACCTTCTGCTCCAGGACCTGGGCCTTGTCCTTGGCCACTTCCTGGACCGCCGGTTGCGGCTCGGCGGCCAGAAGCTGGGCGATATAGAGCATCAAACCGTAGCAGCTAAGCCTTGCGATGAAGTGCATGATCGACTCTTCCTACAAGCCATGGACCCTGTGTCAGCGCCAGCCCTGAGCCATTGAGCGACAGGGCCGCGCACCGAGGCCGGCGCATGGGCACGTAGGCGATAACCGACGGGTCATGAGCGGGCCATATCGAGTCGACCATGGCGCCACTCAAACATTCCCTTGAAAAATGCTGACCGGGCAAGGGGCGCTGGACCTCGGCGCAGCGCCCCGGCTCAGCCCCTAGAACTTGTAGCCCAAGCCCACCATGTACACCAACGGGTCGACATCCACATTGACCTTGGAGCGAACCCCAAGCTGGGTGTTGTTCACATAGGCATCGGTATTGATGTCGATGTAGCGCATCTGCGCGTTGAGCATCAGCCGGTCGGTGAGCATGTAGTCCATGCCCACTTGTGCCGCCCAGCCCCAGGAGTTGCCGGCGCGGAAGTTGTCGAAGCCTGCGGCGGAAGCCCGGCTGCCGACCTTTTCATCGTAGATCCAGGTGTAGTTGAGCCCCGCCCCCACATAGGGCTGGAACGCCGATTTGCTGTGCATCGGGTAGTACAGCAGGCTCAGGGTCGGTGGCAGGTGCTTGAGGGAACCGAGCTTGCCATCGGCAATGCCGCCGGCGGTGCCGCTGAGGCTCACGTTGTGTTCAAAGGGGGTCGCCGCCAACAGTTCCACCGCCAGATGGTTGGTCAGCATATAGGCGAAGTTCAGGCCCAATTGGGTATCGCTGCCCAGGCTGGCCTTGCCCCCCAGGCTGGTGCCGGCCAGGGCGCCACGATCGACCTTGACGCTGGAGCTGCTCTCGCGCGGGTCCACCGTCACCGCGCCGGCGCGGACAATAATGTCGCCGGCCTCGAAGGCCTGGGCCGTGGAAACCGCCAGGGTAGACAACAGCAGGCTGGTACTCAGAAGGGTCAATTTACGCATGCATCACTCCACTACTCGAACAACGGCCAACCCGCCAGCCGTGATCACGGCGGGCTGTGCCAGGGAGGCTCGAGTATCGAGAAGCGGGTACAGGCGCACATCTGCCGAATGACATAGGCCGCGGCCGATCTGGCGCCGGATGCGTTGCGGAGTGTTTCCTGAATCAAGGCCGCGGCCGGCACCGGCGGCCAATCGCGACCGGACCTGGGTCAGTCCAGCAAGCCGGCGTGCTTCAACAGCTCACCCAATCCCTGGGGCACCAGCGGCGTGTGCTCAGTGAAACTGGCGCTGCCCTGCCAGCAGGCGACAAAGGGCGCGCCGTCGCTTTCCTGAGCATCGAGTTGAGCGCGCTGGTAGAGCGTCGCATCCTCGAAGCGGGCGTCGTACACCTGGACGATTTCATGGCCGGGTTTGCCGTCGTACACAAACAGGCTTTCCAGGGTGCCGATCAGCCGCAGGTTGTTGATCGACTGCCCCAGCTCCTCCTGCACTTCGCGAACAATGGCCTGGGCGCTGTGCTCACCAAAATCGATCCCACCGCCCAGCGGCCGGAACAGCGTCTGTTGCGTGTCGGCATCAACGAACTGATTGACCAGGATCTTGCCCTGGTGGTGGAAGACACACAGCGCCAGGGCGCGGATACGGGGCTCAGCCAAGGGATGAAGTCCATTCAACGGGCGCAAAGCGCGGCATTAGAGCATGGCGCAAGGAGCGTCAGCCAGCGTAGAAATACTTGACCGCCAGCGTCGGCACCTCCTCCATCGCCGACCACAATTGCTCGTCCAGCTCGCCACCGATCAGCTCGTATTGCTCGTCACTCAGCAGCTCGGGAATGTCCCACAGCCGCTGCAGTTGCGGGTGATCTTCAAGAGGCCCGATCAACTCCCGCTGGCGGCTGACCACGGCGTGGGTGCTACGCGCGCCAATGGCAACCAGCGCCTTGAGCGCCAGCTCGTAACTGCGCTCGCCCCAGTTGCAGAAGAACTGCAGGAAACCTCCGTTGTAACCGTCCGCTTCCAGGCGCCACAGCGCCACGATCAACTGATCGTCCTCCGGCAATTGCTCCAGTTGCCACTCCAGAGCCTGCAGCCGCCCCATGGATTCCCGGCACAGGTGCTCCCAGATCCAGTCGAAGGCGTCGATGCTGACATCCGCGTCTCCCAGGTGCGGCCAGGACACCGAGATCCCATGCGGGTGGATCTGAAACTCAGCACGCTGCTCGGGCGTGGCGCTTTGCAGCCGGCTGTGACGACTCAAGGGTTGGCGCAGGACCAGGCCGTCAGCCCAGCTCAGGCAGAGCGCATCATCTTCGAAGTTGACATGGAGGATGGGAGGGAATTTCAAAACGCCACCTATTTTTTCCTGAAGGTCTTGGCCGACGGACGAACAATCACTTGCTCTACAGCGCAAGAGTGCCGCGACGTCCTTAAATTTGCCGAATTGCTGTGTCTGGACGGCGGCAGGCTTATCGAATTCAACCGGGGCCCGCCTTCTCGCGCTGGAGCATCCGGTTGCAGGCCGTCATCAGCATCCCGCTCAACAGCCCGATCAGCAGGAACGGAAAGAAACCATAGGTCAGCAGCGGCACCCAGAAGCCCAGCCCCGCGGACCAGCCCTGAGGATTGACCATCAACCCCTGTGCCCCGGACAGCAGCCAGACCACCAGGCCACTGAGGCCGCCACCGATCACGTAGCGCCAAGGGGTGACCAGTACCCGCTCCACCAGCCACAGCATCGGCCAACACACCAGTACGCTCAGCCACGCGCCGATCAACCCGCCGAAGAAAAACATCGGCAGGCTTTCCACGCCCTTGGGATAGAGCGCCGTAGCGATGCTGCCCAGGGTCAATGCACCCGACAGAGGCACCGCCAGGATCCGCCCCCAACCCTGCCGAACTCGTCCATCAAGCGGCACCGGCAGCTTGTCGATACCACGGATCACCAGGCTGTACAGGCCACCCAGGGCCACTCCGCCGGCCAGCGGCAGTAGCAACAACTGCATCCATGACGCGCGCACCAACAAGGTCGCGACCAGGCTCAAGATCAAGCCGAGCCACAGATAGCGCGTCCTGGCCTGCGGGCAGCGCCGATCAATCCACAGCAACAGGGGAATGCCCAGGACCATGGCAATCACGCTGCCAAACAAAAAACCGGAAAACAGCTGCGTACCATTCCAGCCCTTGATCAGGCCCTTGGTCACGGCATAGACCAGACCGGCGCATGCCGGCAGTGCAAACAATCGGAGCTCGGCGTTGGGCCGCATTGGGTTCCACCTGAGTTGGCCGCGGGTGCCGGGTTGAATAGTGGAGCGTTTTTACACAACTGCGGCGGACTAATCCACTGCTGGAAAAAGCCTGCGCAACCTTAGCTGCCAACGCCCGCTTGATACTCGCGCTATTGGGCTACACCGGACTTGCGGCGAGCGGCGCCGGACTGGGCCAGTCGGCCCTCAACAACCCGTGCTGCACCAGATCATGATGCGCCCCCAGCCAATACCCCGCCTGCCGTGAAAGCCCTTCGCGCACAAACCCCATCCGCTCCAGCAACCTGAGGCTCGCCAGGTTCTGCGGGTGCACCTGGGCCTCGATCCGATTCAACGCCATGCGGGCAAAGCCCCAGTCGAGGATGGCCGCCAACGCCTCGCTCATCAGCCCCTGCCCTTGCGCCGCACGCGCCAGCTCGAAGCCGATGGCGCAGCTGCGCCACGGACGGTTCCATTTGAACAGGCCACAGGTGCCCAGCAGGCCGGGGCCGGACTGGCGCTCGATGCCCCAGCGAACGCCCGGGTTGGGCAAGCTCCGCCAGCTGGCGAACTGGGCCAGCAGTTGTTCGGCCTGTTGCTGATCAGTCATGGGGTCGGTGCCGAACCACTGCATGGCATCGACGTCGCTGTGAATGGCGAATAACCTAGGAACATCGGCCGGACACAGTTCCCTGAGGATCAGGCGTGGGGTATGGATAACCGGAAAGCCACTCATATCGACACCCGCCCTAGCCTGCCAACCGTCGGCCCAGGATGTGCGCATACTCGTCCTTGATCTGCTCAAAACCATACTTGTGCTCCAGGCGCTTGACGATGAAGTGCCCACGGGCCATGTCCTGGTAGAAGTCGGTGAACAGCGCATTGATGGTGGCGCCGGTCAAGGCGCCGATCACCGGCACCGCCTGGGCTGCGAACTTGCTGGAGATGGTCACGCCGTAACGGCTGGCGACCTTCTCGATCAGCAGCGCCAGCCACTTGCCCACCTGCCCCGGCGACAGCCGGCCGGCCGCACCGGCGCCCTGTTTGGCGGCGATGGCCGCCAGTTCCCTGGACAACTGCTGCATGGCCTGAGTGGTGAAGCTGCGGGTGATGTAATAGCCGGTCTCGGTGGCGTCATCGGCCTGGCTGTTGCCGCCCATGGCGAACACTTCGATGCACGCCTGCTTGGTGGCGAAGTCCTCCAGGTCGAAGCCTTCGCTGCGGGCCACATCGGCCACCGAGCGCATCATGATGGTGGTGGAAATGGGCAGCTCGACAAACAGCGCGGCAAACCCGAAAGCCCCGCCCACTGCGCCACTGGTGGCGGCATAGACTTTGTGCAAGAAGGTCGACGCCTGTTTTTTCGGGGTGTTTTCCAGGCTCCACAGCGCGGCATCGGCGGAGGTATGCAACGCGGCCACCACTGCGTCATTGATTTTGCCCGACACCCAGTTGGGCAAGGCTTTGACCGCGCTTTCAATCGGCGAGCCGAGCAGGCCGGACAGGCGCGCGGTCAATGAAGGGGATTCCAGCAGGCTGACCGCCCGCTTCAGGTCCTGATAATCCTCGGGACTGTCTTTGATGCTCACCGGTTTCTCCATGGGCTGCGACCTACTGCGCCCGGGAAGCATAAACCGCTGGCCGCCCACATCACGACAAGATTTATCCTGCCGGGGCGACCCCACGAACCTGACGGCTCATGGGATCGCAGAGGCAGCAGATCACTCCTGCAGCCAGACCCGCACCTGCGGCTGTGCGCCTTCGATGAACACCAGGCTGGCCACCTGCCCCGCCTCGATCAGGTCCTGGCGGGCGCATTCCAGGGACTCCAGCAGCGGCGCGTGCTGCACCAGCTCAACGCGCGCCACCGCGGCCTTCATCGACTGCCGGGCATCGGACTTGGCCTTGCGAATGGCGGCCAGCGTGGCACTGACCGCCTGCAACAGCGGCTCGACAAAATCCTCGGCCGCCCGCGCTTCGGGCCACGCGGCGCGGTGCACCGAGCCCGGCTGCCAGCAATGCCAGACCTCCTCGCAGACAAAGGGCAGAAACGGCGCGAACAAGCGCTGCAGGACACTCAAGGCCGCCGCCAGGGCGTTGCGCGCCGAATGCCCTTCGGGGCGATAGGCGCGGCGCTTGACCAGCTCGACATAGTCATCGCAAAACCACCAGAAGAAGCCCTCGATGCCGGTCAGCGCGCTGCTGTAGTCGTAGCCCTCCAGCGCCGCCTCGGCGGCCGCGGTGACCGCTCCGAGGCGTTGCAGCATGGCCTGGTCCAGCCTCTGCTCGACCGGCCCGTGAGGGTCGCCCGGCACGCCGAACACCAGCTTCGACAGGTTGAACAACTTCAGCGCCAGGCGCCGGCCGATCTTCATCTGCTGCTCTTCGAAGGCGGTGTCGCTGCCCGGACGCCCGAGGGCCGCCCAATAGCGCACGGCATCGCTGCCGTACTGCTCCAGCAGGCCCTGGGGCGTGACCACATTGCCCCGCGACTTGGACATCTTCTTGCGGTCCGGATCGAGGATCCAGCCCGACAGCGCCACATGCTTCCAGGGCACCGCGGCCGCCTCGAAGTGGCTGCGCACCAGGGTCGAGAACAGCCAGGTGCGGATGATGTCGTGGCCCTGGGGGCGCAGGTCCATGGGGAAGACCCGTGCAAACAGGTCGTCGTCTTCCTCCCAGCCGGCGGCGATCTGCGGGGTCAGGGAGCTGGTGGCCCAGGTGTCCATGATGTCCCGCTCGCCGATAAAGCCATGGGGCTGGCCGCGTTGCTCGGGACAAAAGCCCGCTGGCGTATCCAGGGTCGGGTCCACCGGCAGCGAGCGTTCGTCCGCCAGGATTGGCCGGTCGTAGTCCGGCTCGCCCTGGGCATCCAGGGGATACCAGAACGGAAGCGGCACGCCGAACACCCGCTGGCGGCTGATCAGCCAGTCGCCATTGAGGCCGCCGACCCAGTGCTCGTAGCGGCTGCGCATGAACGGTGGATGCCACGCCAGGGCCTGGCCGCGATCGAGCAGTTGCTCGCGCAGCGCCTCGCTGCGCCCGCCGTTGCGCAGGTACCACTGGCGCGTGGCGACAATCTCCAGGGGCTGGTCGCCCTTCTCGAAGAACTTCACCCCGTGCCGGATCGGCCGCGGTTCGCCAAGCAAGGCGCCGCACTCGCGCAACAGCGCCAGCAACAACTTGCGCACCTGGGGCAGGCTGCGCCCGGCCAGCGTCTCATAGGCTTGCCGCGCGGCTGGCGTGGCCAGCCAGTCGGGAACCTGAGCCAGCAGCCGACCATCCGCGCCGATGATCGAGCGGGTGGGCAACTGCAGCTCGCGCCACCAGAGCACATCGGTCAGGTCGCCAAAGGTGCAGACCATCGCCAGCCCGCTGCCCTTCTGCGGGTCGGCCAGGACGTGGGCCAGCAACGGCACCTCGACCTCGAACAACGGCGAGCGCAGCTGCTGGCCGAAGCGCCCCTGGTAACGCGGATCGTCCGGATGCGCCACCAGTGCCACGCAAGCCGCCAACAACTCGGGACGAGTGGTGGCAATGCTCAGGTCCGGGCCGTCGATGCCCTGGAACCGCAGGTCGTGATAGGCCCCCGCCACCTCCCGCTCCTCCAGCTCGGCCTGGGCCACGGCGGTCTGGAAGGTCAGGTCCCACAGGCAAGGCGCCTGCTGGCTGTAGAGCTCGCCGCGCCGGTAGTTGCGCAGCAAGGCGCGCTGGCTGACCCGCTGCGCACGCTCATCGATGGTGGCGTAGGTCAGGCCCCAGTCCACCGACAGGCCCAGTTGCATGAACAAGCGGCGAAAGGCCTGCTCGTCGAGGGCGGTCAATTGGTGGCACAGCTCGATAAAGTTGCGCCGGCTGACCGGCGCATAGTCGGCGCGGCGCTCGGCTGCCTGGGCAGGAGGCTGGAACTGCGGCTGGTAAGGCGCCTGGGGATCGCAGCGCACGCCGTAGTAGTTCTCGACCCGGCGTTCGGTGGGCAAGCCGTTGTCGTCCCAGCCCATGGGGTAGAACACGGCCTTGCCGCGCATGCGCTGGAAGCGCGCGATGATGTCGGTGTGGGTGTAGCTGAACACATGGCCGACGTGCAACGAGCCCGAGGCCGTGGGGGGCGGTGTGTCGATGGAGTAGATCGCGTCCCGGGTGGCACTGCGATCGAAGGCGTAGGTGCCCTCTTCCAGCCAGCGCTGGGACCAGCGTGTTTCGAGGTGTTCAAGCGAGGGTGTGGCGATGGGGCAAAGCGTTGCGGTTACACGTTTAACGGTGACATAGCATCCTCCTGTTATCACCCAGTGGCGCCGCAAAGGTCGGCGCCGAGGGGAAAATTTATAGAGGATTGCGCGGCATTAGTAAATCGCCCGGGCACGGCTTTTTGCATTGCGCCTCAATCGAACTGCAGTTCTGCAGCCGATGCCGGGTACTGGGCCTGCAGGCGCCGCAGGCACTGTTCCATCAGCCGCGCATCGTCCGGCAAGCGCCGACAGAGCCCGTGCCAGCCACTGATGCGCAACTGCAGCGGCAGCTCCACCAGTCCGGAAATGGCATCCCAGAAGGCATCCCAATTGCAGCCGTACCACTGGGGAAAACCCAAGGCGTCGCGCAAGGCCAGGTGCAGTTCGCGGGCCGTGCCCAAGTCGCGTACATCGATTTCCAGCAATGGCAGGCGAGTCATGTTGCGTGTCTCTGCTCAGGTTGACCGGCCGCCAGCATACCCGATGCCAAGGCCCATCCTGGCAGGCGTTGATGCAGCGCAATCAGTCGCGGCCAATCGCTGGCACACTTCGGGCTTTCGCCGCACAGGAACAACCGGCATGGCGATCCCCCAGGACAAGGAACAACTGCTCAAGGTCATCGACAGCCACTTCAATGCCTTGAGCCAAGCGCTGGATCAAGTGCCCCCGGAGCGGGTCGACGAACGCAGCCTGGAAGGCCACGTCAGGGGCACGCGGATCAGCGTTTCCGAGCTCGTGGCCTACCTGCTGGGCTGGAACGAGCGGGTACTGGACTGGCTGGAAAAGGACCTGGCCGGCCTGCCCATGGCCTTTCCAGCGGACGGCTTCAAGTGGAACCAGCTGGGCCTGCTCGCGCAAAAGTTCTACCGCGACCATGACGCCCTGGCCTACCCGCAAAAGCGCCAACGCCTGGAGGCGGCCAAGCAACGGATCGTCAGCCTGATCCGGCAGCGTGACAATGCCGCGCTCTACCAATGCTCCTGGTACGCCAAGTGGACCCTGGGCCGGATGATCCAGCTCAACACCGCCGCGCCCTACGCCAACGCCCGCGGACGCTTGCGCCGCTGGCTCAAGCACCACAGCGCCCCATGACGGCAGCGGCGCCACCAGGGCGCCGCTGCACAGGGGGTTTACAGGTGCTTGCCAAAGAACGGCAGCAGTTGCTCCATGGCCAGCGCCACCGCTTCGGCGCGGTCGTACAGGTCATAGTGAGAAAAGCCCTGGGCCACCACCAGGTGCTTGTCCTTGGACGCAGCGCGGCCGTGGATTTCCAGGCCATCGCGGTAGGCCCCGAAGCCGCCGGGCTTGTCGCCGATCACCACCATCAGCGGCTGGGTCAGCAGCACTTCGGCCTGCAAGAAGGCGTCCCAGCCGAAGGCCGCGCCGTTGAAGGACAACAGGCCACTGGTGGCGCCATTGGGCTGCTGGCCACGGGCGGTCTTGTAGTAGTCGATGGCTTCCAGCACGTCGATATCGCTGATGCCGCTCTGCTGCGCTTCGGCCCTTGAGGCCGGCAGGTAGTTGATCACCTGCCTGGCCGCGCCTTGCGCCTCGGCGGTGCGCTGGCGGGCGATGGCCTGCAGGGCACTGACGGGATCGACTTGACTGAAGCCTTCGCGGATCAGCCGGCCGAAGTTGACCCCGGTGATCGAGGCCAGGGCCTTGATCCGGTAGTCGGTCATCGCCGCATGGATGGTGTAGCCACCGCCGCCGCAGACGCCGATCGCGCCGATGCGCTCAGGGTCGACATAAGGCAGGGTCACCAGGTAGTCGATGGCGAAGCGGATATCCGAGACGCGGATCGCCGGGTCTTCGATGAACCGCGGCTGACCGCCGCTGGCGCCCTGGAAACTGGCATCGAAGGCAATGACCACGAACCCGGCCCGGGCCAGCCCGGCGGCGTAGATATTGCCGGAGGTCTGCTCCTTGCAACTGCCGATCGGGTGGCTACTGACAAGCGCCGAGTAGCGGCGGCCCGGATCGAAGTCCGCTGGCAGGTAAAGGTCCGCGGCGTTGTCCCAGCCGAGGTTGCGGAAGCTGACGTGCTCGATGCTGTTGCTCATGAAGATGCTCCTTGAGCCGCCCTGGGCAGGCTCGTCTGGATCGATAGGCGGACCGCTGCGGCACAGGTGGGCAGATGCGGTACTGACAGGCAAAACGGCGGGCGGCCGTCGCAATCGGGCGTAACAGAGGTGGCCCGGAGCAGCGCAGGCCCTGAGGCTGCTGCGTCGCTGGGGACCAGTATAAAAATGGCACGCGGCGAAACCTTGCCTATTCCAACGACAAGCTTGCCTGTTCTGCGCTTTTTGCTGATTCGCCCGAGCCATCCTCGGCCGTGCCAGAACAGCAGACCCAGCCTGGCTTCGGCCGTGTCACCGGCGTCCACGAAGGCACAGCGATACCCGGCAACCCGCGGTTCTGCGGCTTGCGCCGGTTTGCCTATTTTGTCGAGCCCGGACCGGGGTTCCGGCGCGCGGGCTCAACCGGCCTCGCGCATCCGGCGGATATCCCGCTGTGGCGGTGCGCCGAACACCCGGCGGTACTCCCGACTGAACTGCGAGGCGCTTTCGTAGCCCACCAGCCCGGCGGCACGACCGGCATCGAGGTTCTGGTTGAGCATCAGTTGCCGGGCTTGCTGCAGGCGCAACTGCTTATGGAACTGCAGCGGACTGACGCCGATGATCGCGCGAAAATGCTGGCGGAACGTCGATGCACTCATATGGGCCCGTTGCGCCAGATCGTCGATGCGCAGCGGCTGGGTGAAGTTCTGCTTGAGCCAGGCCACGGTCCTGAAAATCTGCTGGCTAGGCGAGCCGACCGCCAGCAGCTGTTGCAGGGCCCGCCCGTGAGGCCCGGCCAGCAGGCGCACGATGATCTCCTGTTGAATCAGCGGCGCCAGTTGCGCAATCAGTGCCGGCTCGTCCAGCAATCCCAGCAGCCGTTCCAGGGCATTGAGCAGTCCCGCATCCAGCTCATCCACCACCACGGAGCGATGACCGGTGGCCTGGGACGGGAGCGGCGGCGGCATCTGCGCGGCGGTCTGCAGGATCTGCTGCATGTCCAGGGTCAGCATCATGCCCAGAAAGGGTTCCGCCACCGAGGCCCTGGACACCCGCGCCACCACCGGCTGATCGATGCTGGTCAGCATGCCCTGCCCGGCCTGGTAGTCGATCACCGCATCATGCAGCAGCACCTGCTTGCCGCCCTGGGCAATCACCCCCAGGCCCAGGCTGTAGATGCAGGGAATGGCCGAGGTCGGCGTGGCGCGCCGATGCAGGGTCAGGTTGGGCACGGCACTGGGAAAGTCGCCGGAACCCGGGGTGTGCCGGGCGATCAGGCGGGCGAGCGTGGTGGCGTTCTGCGGTTGGGTCATGATGCGGACTATCGGAATGGACGAACGTACAGGCGGCCACTGTGCGCCGATTGCCCGCGCAGATCGAGTGTTTCTTCAAGGCCGCCGAAGGCGCCTGGCCCGACTCGGGGCCGGCAACCACTGGCAAAGGCCTGCAATCGGCTGGCAATCGCTTGCCCCTGGCGGCCAGCCCCTGCCCCGCGCCGCGCCAGGCATCGCGGCCGCAGCCGTGCTGCCTGGGGCCGCGGGCACCTGGCCCGGGTCTTGCTCAGCTGGCCTCAGACCAACCAGGGAGTCGTCACATGACAGGAAGCATCTCAAATACCACGTCGCTGTTTGCCACCGGCCTCAAAGGAATCACCCGGGCACTGGAAAATGGCACGCTCAAATCCATGAAGATTCAGGTCGCGAACGCAACGCCGCAAATGCAGGCCAGGCTCGACGCCAACTTTCAACAAGCACAGGCCGCGGATGCCAAGCTGATCGCCCAATACAGAGCCAACCCCACCTGGGCGACCTTCGACGACAAGAACAACTCCGTCGCATTGCCCGATGTGCAGACCCTGAACAAGGACGACGCCACCCATGTACTCAAGGGCCTGCAATACCTGCAGGACATCGGGCGCCTGGACGGCAGAACCATCACCGCCAAGAACGGCAGCCAATCGACGGCCAGCGCTGCGCTCTATCAGGATTGGCTGCTGGCCCGGATCGGCGTCGACGCCCGTGCCTGAGTAGCCTCGGCCCTGGCTGTGCGACAACGCCTGAACAGGCGTTCGCCAGCCAGGCCCCGGCGCCCGGTCAGCTCAGGCGTTTGTGCAGGAAAAAGCGCTGGTGCTGCGGCGGAAAATCATCCAGCCGACCAAACTCGCTGAAGCCATGCCGCTGATAGAACTCCGGCGCCTGAAAATCGAAGGTATCGAGCCAGATGCCGACACAGCCTTTTTCCCTTGCCGTGTCCTCGGCCATCTTCAGCAGCTGCGCGCCCGTACCCTGACCCCGTGCCTGCTCAGGGATCGCCAGCAGCTCGATGAACATCCAGCGATAGAAGATCTCGGCCTGCAGGCCGCCAATGATTTCACCGCTGTGCTCATCCCTGACCACCAGGGCGATGGCTTGCGGCTTGGGGTCGCCCGCCTGGGCCAGGTTATGGGCACGCAAGGGCTTGAGAATGGCCGCACGCACCTCCTGCCCCGGGTCAGCCAGTATTTCAATACGCGTTGTCATTCACCGATCCCTTGGATAATTGCACCGTCATGCATGGTTGAAGGTGTCGCCACATCACCCCGTGGTGATGTGGCGTTTCGCGAGATTACACCGCCAGAAGCCCAGCGTTGCGGGTCACAGCCTAGTGGCTGAGGTACTGCTGGGTCTTGCTGTCATAGACATAGGTGAGGTTGTCGGCCGCCACCAGCGGACGGACTTTTTCCGGCCCCTGGAAGGTGGTGCCGCTGACCTTGACCTGCACCTGCGGCAGCGACTCCTGGCCGGCGACGAAACTCAGCTCACCGTCGCTGCCGATGCACGGCATCACCGCACCGTCGTCGCAGGCCGCCGAATTGTCCTCGCCGGTGCGCACCTGGCCGACATGGGACCAGATCCAGCCGTCGTCTTCGGGTTTCTTGTGCGGGTTGAACACGAACAGCGTGTAGCCCTTGGTGACGATGCCGTCCTCAAAGGTGGCCGTGGGCACCGCCAACAGCAGGCGTCCATCGGCAGTGCGGTGTTCCAGGGCCTGGCGCCTGGTGTCCACTTCCTCGGGTTTTTCCCGGCCGCCAAAGAAGCCGATCTTGCGCTCGATACTGAGTATGGAATAGGCCGGCGTCTGGCCCGGGTGGGTGAGTTCGAAGGTGGCATCGGCCAGCCGCACCTGGACCTCGGGGGCGGCAAAATCCTCGCCCTGGCGGGCGGCGCTGTCCCGGGTGTGCCAGACAAACGCCGCGTAGTAATGCTTGCCGTCGAAGTCCAGCTCCTTGCCGTACCAGAACGTGGCGGTGACACCGTCCTCCAGCTCCACTTCCTCATTCGCCGCGGGAACCTCGACGTTCTGCATCACCGCCAGCACCGCGCCGGGGGGAATCGGTGCCTCCTTGGCCTCAACCAGCGCTGGCGCCGCCAGGGTGAAGGTTGATAACAGCAGCCCTGCCAGGCCTTTGCCCAAGCAGCCTTGCATGAGCGAACCGGCCTTGATGGTGATTTTCATCGCTTGAACATCCCTGTGAGCCTGTAGAGAACCGCGGACTGCGTCGGCGGCGTCGTGCATGACGCGACGATCATAAAGGCAGGTTTTCGGCACCGACAAGATGCTGGCAAATGGCAAGTGCGGGCGCTCATTTCGGGTCTGGACTGCTCGATGGCGGCAACAGCAGGCTTTGCTGCTGCCACGGCTTGCATGCAACATATGGATTTCCGTATATTCTATTTCCCATATATTCAAGCTGCCACCATGATGACGCCTGCCGACGTATTCAAGAGCCTTGCCGACGAAACCCGCGCCCGCGCCACCCTGCTGATCGCGCACCAGGGCGAACTGTGCGTCTGTGAACTGATGTGCGCCCTGGACGACAGCCAGCCGAAGATCAGCCGCCATCTGGGCCAACTGCGCAACAGCGGCCTGTTGCTGGATCGCCGCCAGGGGCAGTGGGTTTATTACCGCCTCAATCCGGATCTGCCCGCCTGGGTGCACCAGATCCTGCAAGTGACCCTGCACGCCAACGCCGACTGGCTCCAGGACAACGCTGCCCGCCTGCAGAACATGGATGGACGCCCGGTCCGCGCCGCTGCCTGCTGCTGAATCGGCAAACAATCGAGTCGTTGAAATCCACCCCGCAGCGCGAGGAGCACCCCATGCGAGTCCTGTTCATGTGCACGGCCAATAGCTGCCGCAGCATCCTCTGTGAAGCCCTGTTCAACCACCTGGCGCCCGAGGGATTTGCGGCCCTGAGTTCGGGCAGTTTCCCCAGGGGCCAGGTGCTGCCCCGCAGCCTGGCCACCCTGGAGCGGGCCGGCATCGCCACCAGCGGCCTGTACAGCAAGGGCAACGACGCCTTCGCCGACAACCCGCCCGACATCGTGATTACCGTCTGCGACAAGGCCGCGGGCGAAGCCTGCCCGGTGTACTTCGGCCCCGCACTCAAGGCCCACTGGAACCTGGAAGATCCCTCCGACGTCCGGGGTGACGAAGCCTGCGTCGACGCCGCCTTCCGCGCCACCCTGGCGCACATCGAGCAGCGCTGCCGGGCCTTCCTGGGCCTGCCTTTCAACCACCTCAGCCGTGAGCAACTGCAGCACGAGTTGAACCGTATCGGCACACTCTGAGCCGGAGGCCACATGTCAGAACAGCTGTCAGAACACCTGCCCAACCTCGACCTCTCCCTGCTCGATGGCAAGCACGCCAGGCCCGAGCACAAACCGCGCATCCTGCTGCTGTACGGCTCGACCCGGGAGCGCTCGTTCAGCCGCCTGCTGGTCGAAGAAGCCGCGCGCCTGCTGCAGCACTTGGGTGCCGAAACCCGGATCTTCGATCCGTCCGGCCTGCCACTGCCCGACGACGCTCCCGTGGAGCACCCCAAGGTTCAGCAACTGCGGGACCTGGTGCAATGGTCCGAAGGCCAGGTCTGGTGCTCGCCGGAACGCCATGGCGCGATGTCGGCGGTGTTCAAGGCACAGATCGACTGGATTCCCCTGGAGCTCGGTGCCGTGCGCCCGACCCAGGGCAAGACCCTGGCGGTGATGCAGGTGTGCGGCGGCTCGCAGTCGTTCAACGTGGTCAATCAACTGCGGGTGCTGGGCCGCTGGATGCGCATGTTCACCATCCCCAATCAATCCTCGGTGGCGAAGGCCTACCTGGAATTCGACGAATCGGGGCGGATGAAACCCTCGGCCTACTACGACCGGCTCGTGGACGTGATGGAGGAGCTAGTGAAGTTCACGCTCTTGCTACGAAACCAGCAGGCCTTCCTGGTGGATCGCTACTCGGAGCGCAAGGAAAGTGCCGAGCAACTGATGGCCCGGGTCAATCAGCGCTCGCTCTGAGCGCACGGTCCGCGCGCCGCCTCGCTGCGTCTCGTAGGCTGCGGACAACGTGAAGAATCGGGTCAAGCCAGCAGTTCGCTGATCCAGCGAACCTGGCGTTCCAGGTCCTGCACCTTGGCATCCGCCACGGTCTGCGCCCGGGCAAAGCTCGCCAGGGTGCGCTGTTTCAGGCGCAGCAGGCGCTGCCACTTGGCCAGGAATGCCGGGCTGCGAGCCTGCATCTGCAGCGGGCCGAAGTACAGTTCCCGGGCGCTGTAGCACACCGGCCCCGAGCGCTCGGCGACGATGATTTCGTAGTCGAAGCGGTTTTCCCGCAGCACCTCCTCGGCAAGAATGCGGTAGCCGTTGTCCATCAGCCATTGGCGCAGCGGCTGCTCGCCGCCGTTGGGTTGCAGGATCAAGCGTTCCTGGCCGCTCAGGCGCGCCTGGCCGCTGTCGAGCAGGTCGCGAATGGTCTCGCCGCCCATGCCACACAGGCTGATGGCGTTGATTCGGTCCTGTGGCTCGATTGCCGCCAGGCCATCGGCCAGGCGCACGCTGACCTGCTGGTCCAGGCCGTTGTCGCGCACCGTGCGCAAGGCGGCCTGGTACGGGGTCAAGGCCACTTCGCCGGCCACCGCCGCGGTGATGCTGCCGCGCAGCAGCAAGGCCGCCGGCAAATAACCATGATCCGAGCCGATATCGGCCAGGCGCGCCCCGCTCGGCACATGCGCCGCCACACGCGCCAGGCGCATGGACAATGTCTGTTGCTTCAACTGCTGCCCCTTTTCACCACGAACCTCCGCCAGCCAGGGCCGGATCGGGGGGCGATTCTGGCGGGCAATGCCGGGCATTTCAAATTTATGCGACCGGAACCTGGGATGCTCTGCAGAAAAGGCCCGCTCCGGACGGGGCCGAAAGCGCCGTCCTCCATGGCGGGTTTCTGAGCGGAAGCAGACCTTCGTTGCTGGCAGCGTGCACCCTGGTCAGTGATAGACTCCGCGCCCATTGGGGGGCTAAAAAAATGATCTGTCCAGAATGTGAACAAGGCGAAGTGACCAAGGTTCAAGTGCGGGCAACGCAGGAGATTCTGTACGTTTGCCAAGAGTGCGAGTCGCTGTGGCTCACGGCCGAGGTCATGGGTACCGAGCAGTTCAACAGTTTCACTTCCTACATGGAGGAACTGGGTTTACCGCCGCTCTGGAGCTCGCTGTATGTCCTTGAGCCAGAAAAGATCAGCGGCCGTCAGGCACGAAAATACCTGCGCTCGGTCGGCTCGATCTAGGTCGATCGAAGCAAAACCGCGATAGCGCACCCAGCCCACTCACAAGCCCAGGGGCAAAAGGCTGACGGGCGCACCAAAGCAAAAAAGATGGGTACCAAAGATGAATTACCAACTCTGGATGGAACCGGATGACTGCCAGACATTCTGCCTGGGCGGCCCACAGGGAAACACCGCACGCAAACTGCTTCACCCCGACGCCCAGCTTGTGTGGGAAATTGAAGCCCACAGCCACTTCGAAGCAATGACCCAGTACTACGCGTACATGGAGTGGGGCGAATACAAGACCGACCTTGCCGGACAGGAATAAAAGTAGAGGTTGATGAATGGGAACCCCTGGAAAGCCCCCCCTATCAAGGTGCAGACCATGGGCTGCTCTCTGTAGCCACCTCTGCTCGCCAGAGGCCTGCTGCGCCTGGTAGAAGACAGCGTCGCGCTTAACTGCCGATGGCCATCACGAGCACGCCCAGCAGGAGGCAGGCGCTGGCCACGATGGTCAATCGCAAACGCATCGGCAGGTACCAGGCCGGCAGGTGCATGACCTGCGAGAGCTGCCGGTCATGCCACCAGTGGGCGAAGAATCCGCCAATCAATAGCAACCCGCCCCATGACAGCGGCAGCAAGGTGGCGACCCAGCCCATCAGCGCAGGGACGATGCTCCAAATAAAGCGTGTGTGACGCTGCTGCGCGTTCATGCCGGGAGCGATCATGGCAAAGCCCCAATGCAGGGCTCCGACAAAACTCAGGATCACCGCCCCGTAACTGACCAGTGCCTGGCACCACAACAGCCGCTGTCCGTGCGCAACCACGGCCAGCAACGCCAGCCCGAGAAACGGCAGCAAACCGCCATAACCCAGCAGGGCAACAGGCTTGGGGGGCGATACAGAAGACAAAAGGTTCATCTGGATTCCTCTCGATTAGGGCACTGAAAACTGTAGCCGCAAAAGCGCCCTCTGAATGGCCGTCGCGTTGACTCAGCGCAACCGGCTGGCCACTGCCCGGCCCTCAGAACTTCGCCTGCATCCCCACCCGCAGCGTACGCCCCGGCGCCGGCATGAAGCTCTGCGCCAGCGGGTCCAGGTAGTAGCGGTCGGTGAGGTTTTGCAGCGACACATTGAGGCTGGCGTCTTGCTTCAACGTGTAATTGAGGAACAGATCGACCAGCGCCACTTCACGGTAGTTCAGCTGTGGCGTGGTGGCGCCGGTCTGCCAGGGCTTGTCGGCGGTGACGGTGGGCCCCGAGGTGTAGGTGATGCGCGTGCCGAGGGTCAGGCTCTGGTCGAAGAAGCGCAGGCCGGTGGTCAGGTTGCCGGCAAAGCGCGGCGGGTTCTGGGTGTTGGTGTAGGAACCCATGAAGCTGCCCGGGGTGCAGTCCGGAGTGTCGGCGGTTTTCCGGTAGGGGTTACTGGTGGCGCGCAGGGTGGCGGCGAAGGCCGCGTCGCAGGTTTCGGTCTTCAGGTAGTAGGTGGACGACAGGTCGGCGAACATCCGTCCGGCATCGTAGTGGGTTTGCAGTTCCAGGCCGCGGGTGGTGTAGCTGTCGGTGTTGCTGAAGCGCATCAGGCCCCACAGGCCCGGGCTCGGATCGTAGTAGCGGGTGATGTAGTTTTTGATGCTGTTGTTGAAGTAGGCGAGCTTGATCGCCGCCGCATCGTCATCCACCAACAGGCCCTTGTGCAGGGTACTGGCGCCGATCTCCCAGTTGCTTGAGCGTTCGGGCTTGAGGCCCTTGCCCGGTGTGGTCTGCTGCACGCCGTAACCGGTTTCGAACAGCGAAGGCATGCGAAAGCCCTGGGTGTAGGAGGCATAGACAAAGGTGTCCGCCAGCACCTCGATGTTGATGCCGAACGCCGGGGCAAAGGCGCCGCCACTGTTGCTGGCCTTGCCGGCATAGTTGTAGCCGGTGACCACCCGGCCCACTTGCGCGTCGCCCACCTCCGTCTCGGTCGCGCCGAATTGGTTATAGGGCGTGCCTTCAAATGGATAGTTGGTGTTGTTGAAAACAATGCCGTTGTTCAAGCGTGGGTCGGTCGCATCGGTGTACAGCCCGTTCTGGTCCGGGAACCACATCAGGTAGCCATAGTCGCCGGGCCTGGAGACGGTCACGTACTTGTGTTCGCGCTCCTCTCTGCGCGCCGTGGCATTGGCCACATGATCCTTGCTGCGATAGTGGGTGTAACGACCGCCGCCCCACAGCGTCAGGCGCTCCACCGGCTGGTATTCCAGCTTGCCGTTGACGCTGAACTCCTGCCGCGAGCCTTCGCGCAAACTGCGGTTGGCGTTGATGTCGTCCTGGGTGGTGACCACGCCCTTCTGCGGGCGCAGTTCTTCCAGCTGGAACGAGCCGCCCAGGTCCAGCTTCAAGTCGCCGTAGTCGGTGCTAATGCGCGAGGTGTTGGCCAGCCCGCCGCCCGTGCGGCGGTTGGCCTGGCGGGCCCAGGAACGGTCCGTGCGATAGGCCTGGGAGGCCGGCGCCGACCAGGCGCTCAGTTGGCTGGTTTGCGCATCGGTCAGCCACAGGTCGGCAGTCAGGTCCAGCAGCGGGTTGTCTGCGGGCAGGTAGTTGTAGCGCGCGGTGTAGGTGTCGATCTGGGTGTGGCCCAGGGGGTACTGGTAGATGCCACCGGTGCCGAAACGGAAGATGTCCGAGGGCATGATCTCGCCAATGCGCCCGTCATAGCGCCGATAGCCAAGGTCGAAGCTGTGGCCGTCCGCCGGACGCAGGGTGGTCTTGAGCAGCCAGGATTGGGTCTTCGACGAGGAGTTCAGCACCTCTTCCCCGGCGTTGTAGGTGGTGGCGACACTGGTCTCTTCATCGCCGTAGCGGTCAAAGGTGCGGTAGCGATCCTGGCCCTTCTTGCCGGCGAAATAGTTGCCCTGGTTGCGCTGGGCGTAGGCCGCCACCACATCGAACAAGTCATGGCTGTAGGCGAACGCGGCGCTGCCGGACTCGGCCTGCGAGCCGAACAGTCCGCCGCGGCTCTGGTGCGGTTCCGCGTACAGGTCCTCGGTCTTGGAGTGCGGGTCGCGACCGGCCGGGGCCACGCCGTTGTTCCACAAGTCGCCCTTGAGCCGCAGGCCGACATGCTGACCGTCCTTGAGAATGTCGCCGACGCCGAGGGTGCGCATCTTCACCGTGCCGCCGATGGCGCTGGAGGTCAGGCTCGGGCCCTTGTCGATGGCGATGTCGCTGATCATGTCCGGGTCGATGTAGCTGCGCTGCTGGGTGCCGGCATAACCGCGATAGACATCCAGCGCCTGTTGCGAGCCATCCACCGTCACCGCCACCCGGCTCTGGCCCTGGATGCCGCGAATGTTCACATCCAGGCCGCCGCCATTGCGGCTGTCGCCGACCTGCACCCCGGGCTGGCCCTTGAGCACGTCGCCCACCGACACCA